>ENA-ORDP01000181-ORDP01000181.1-marine-sediment-metagenome-genome-assembly--contig:-NODE-181-length-42448-cov-9.906494_pt1 | contig 42448 bp, 57 predicted proteins | sample MGYA00248627_ERZ508539 | MGnify/ENA primary metagenome ERZ508539 (study PRJEB26208, sample SAMN05571518) | marine sediment metagenome | biome: deep sea; feature: Hydrothermal vent; material... | reverse complement strand
TTGAAGCACTCAAACAATATACAGCGGAAGGCAACTTGCCTTATACAGCGGAAGGGGCAAATGAGAATGGCCTTGATCACTCAAGAACTTCCTGAAATCCTGCAGCATAAAGATGTGAAGATGTGTACGATAAAAACACCATCTCGCAATGAAAATATTATTGAAAATGAATTGGGTCAATTACAATCGGTGCCCATTGAAAACTCAATGACAAAAGCCGCGATCAAAGACCCAAGAGAACGCCTTATTGCCGCTATGTTGCTTTCTGCTAATGAACTGACAACATCTATTACCCGATTTACAGGAAATGACGAAATAACAACTATGGACATCAACATACTGTCAAACGCCTTGTCCATCCTGCAAAAATCATTCTTCGATAGCTCACAGACTAACATCCAAATCAATAATACAACCAATATGTTAACGCAATTCAGAGAAAGTCTAAAACCTTGAACAAGAAACAATTTGATGGTCTTTACCAAGGTAAAATACATTATTCAATCCTGACAAGATGTCCAGAAACTGATGAAGAGCTGTTGAATGAGCTTTTGATCAGTAAACTATGGAGACTCAATAACCTATATACCATCATCGATAAAGAAGGCAACAGAATCATCATGAAAATGAATGATTCTCAGCATATCGTCTATGCAGCCTCCCTCAACCACCCAAGACTCATTATCCTGAAAAGCCGCCAACAGGGAATCTCAACTTTCTGGCTTATCAGTTTCCTCGATGACCTGCTGTTCTATCCAGACCTGAATGCCGGCCTTATGGCTCAGGGCCTGCCAGAAGCTTCAATGCTCCTGAAGCGCGTTAAACTGGCCTGGAATGCCTTCTCTCCTGAATTGACCGCTATGCTTTCTCTCACCCTGTCAAGAGATAATACCGCAGAACTGGAATTCAGTAATAATTCAACTATGTTCATCAGAACCTCTTTTCGCTCCGCTGTCCTGCAACGACTCCATATCTCAGAATTTGGTAAAATAGCTAAAGAAAACCCTAAACGCGCCCAGGAAACAAAAACCGGTACCCTACAGACAATTAGCCCTAAAAATATTGCTATCGTTGAATCAACCGCCGAAGAAGATAACGAATTTAAACGTATGTGGGATAATGCCGTCCTCGCCTCTGAACGTAAAAGTTATGCTCCAAAAGACTTCATGCCTATCTTCCTGCCTTGGGTTAATGACCCAGACTGCTGGTCTGATATCAACGAAAATTATAGCGCTAAAGAAATTGAATACTTCTCTTCTATAGAAACAATCCTTAATATCACACTGAAAAAACAACAAAAAAACTTCTGGGTCTCCCAGTATAGAGAAATCGGCGACCTTATCTATCAGGAATATCCAGCTACCCCTCAAGAAGCCTTCATGAAAGTTAATGATGGTTCTTACTATGGCATCTCATTCTCAAAATTAGTCTCAATCATCCCGGATCTCTATGATCCTAACCTGGATACCTTCGTCTCTATGGACCTGGGTATCGATGACTACTTTGTCCTCCTCTACTTCCAACGGTGGCGTGACGAATGGCGTATCATCGATGAATACTACGACTCAGGTAATGACCTCGCCTTCTATGTCAATAAAATACGTTCCACTGGCTATAACGTCAAAACAATCTTCGCCCCTCATGACATAAGAGTAAGAGAACTCGCTACCGGTAAATCAAGACTCTCAACACTGCGCGAATTGGGTGCAACCTCCGTCATCGCCCTGAAAAAGTCTCCAGTAGAAGAAGGTATAAATAAAGTACGCTCCATATTTCCCCTCCTCTCAATCGACCCAAAATGCTCCTATATCATTAAAGGCTTTAAATATTACTCAAAAGAATGGGACCCAAAAAGAGAAATGTGGAAAAATGTCCCCTCCCATGATAAATGGTCCCATGGCATGGATGCCGTAAGAGCTATGGCTATGTCTCCTACTGAATGTATCTCCACTTCAAGAAAAAAATTAGAAAAAAATTATGCCCAAATCATAGATGGCTTGGCTCTGTGACTTATAAAGTTATAAATGGCATTGGGTGATTGTTCTTTTTTTGGGGGGTAGTATGGCACAGAAAAAAGTAGGATTGGGTGCACCCCCTGGTCAGTATTCTAATATTCTAATATGCATATACAGCTTACCAGTATTTTATAATATGCCAATATGCTACACATATGCATCATTCGTGCCAATACTTACTGATAGCTAATGTTTATTTTACCCTACATTAGTCTTGGTATTAAAACCGTTATACAAGACTCATGCCAGGCTTGACATATTGTTTGACACATACCCAGCTCAACCTGGTGACGTACTGAAATAACCTCTCCCATAATAACACCCCCCCCGAAGGCAAGCATAAGGCAAGCTACCTTCCGTGCATATGCCGATAGTATATGCTTGCTTTGGCCTTATATTCCTTACATTTGTAAGATCTGTCTTACATTTGTAAGATGGCCGATTTCGTAACCTATTGATTCAAATCACCATCTAGAAAGTTATCCACAGGCACGCTAAAAAAGCTTAAATAATTGCCAGGATGATTCGTGTGGTAATTAATTTTGGGCCATATTTCGCTCTAAGTCATTGATTTGTCGATATAACTTTCTGAATAAAGTTGTTTTGCCCCTCATTCTCCTTACAAATCAACAGCTTACATTCCCACTATATTTCCGGGTGAATTGAGTCGTTGATTTCATTGATAAAAAAAAGTCACAAAAACATCCCTTATAAATCAATGACTTGGAAACCACACCCAGGGCAATGAAATGTAAACCCTTGAATTCACTGGTTAATAATATTAATAAATGACCGATCATAAATTACACCCCTGTTTCCCTTATAAATCAATGACTTAACATCCACATTTCGGGTAAGGAAATGTAAGCCCTTGATTCCGCTCGCTTTTTTTACATGCGAATCGTTCTCAAACAGGTATAGAAAACCCCATACAAACCAACAACTTACAAATAACCATGCTAGAATAATATGATAAATACCCAGTATTTTACTCACAGGAATATAAACTTTTACTGCATGGTAATTGCTTTTCTTTATATCTATCAATAACTTAACTAATAAATGTTGTTTTATAAACGTGAATAGTGCTTAAAATCAATGGCTTAAAAATTTACTCCTGTGGGTGTTTTTTATCGTTTTGAGTGAAGGTTAAATCTAGTTTAGTGTGGTAATTAATTGATATTGTGTAGATTGTGTCTAATAGTGGTGGCCATAGCTGTCAGATACTAGTAGTTGCCAAAATGAAAAGTTTTTAGTTTCTGGGAGCGATTTTTGAAAAATTGTGGATAAGAGTTTTTTTATTCAAAAATAAACAACAAAACCCTTTAAAATCAACGAATCGATATAGTCCCTTATGGTTAGCGTGTAATGTATAAGAAACGCTGATCTATTTAGTGCTTGACAGTTGTAGCATAGTACAGTACAATTGGCATCAAGTTAACGAAAAGAGGAAAGATCATGGAAAAATACAAATTTGAAAATGGAAAAGTTTTTGAGTATGACCGGCATAGCCGGGAGTATGTCTTTATCGGCAATCTGAACGGTCTAGCCGAAGAGGAGTGGCTGGACGAGCGGGAGTGTGATGATTATCACTCCACGGAGTATCAGGGTTATTGGAATAGTTGACCAGTTTATGCCCATTGGCAACAGTGGGCATATGCAGATCAACCAAAAGAGGAAAAGATTATGAAAAAATTAATAGTTACCCGCCATCCCGCATTGGTGGAGTATCTCCGCCAGTTGGACTTAGTGGACTCCAGTGCGGAGGTAGTTACTCACGCTACCCCAGATAAGGTAGCAGGCCGGCACGTCTATGGCGTGTTGCCACATCACCTATCGTGCCTGTGCACGGCGTACACGGAAGTGCCCCTGTTACTGCCCGTGGAGTTGCGAGGACATGAGTTGACCCTGGCGCAGGTTGAGCAGTACGCGCAGCCTGTGCAGACCTACACGGTACAGATTATAATATGAAATATTTTGCAAAAATTAATTCAGCAGCCACAGTAGGCCAATGGCTGCCGATTGCAGCAAAAACGTTGGCAAGAGCCAAAGGTATGGCCACCCGTAATGTAGATTGGGTTATGTCTGGTGAGTCCATCCACCTGATCGAGTTGGAGGATGATGATGAGCGCCTCGACACGGACCACCGAGGGTACTGGTCCAAAGTGGCTGGGGGCGACTGGGTTTACTACTATTGATTAGTCGAGGATTAAACATGAGCAATACAACACAATATGGGAAATGGATGGTTGAGAAAACCGAGGACACGCACAAAGATTGGGATTACTACTCCAAGGGTTGGCACAGGACTCATGGACCCAAAAAAACAATTTGTAACCGCCGGTTGATTTTTACCCGTCCCTGGGGTCGAGGACAGCGTCACCTGATGTGGCGTACAGACTCATGGCGGGGCGACTACATGGCGACAGCAATACTGGAGCTGGGGTTGTCGCCTAAGCACTCTAAGGCGCCAATGAAGGTCAGGCTGCACAAAGCCTACGACGCGTCGATTGTTGAGCGCGGGGTAGGCTATACAATTTATGAGCGCACCGTGCTTGGAGGGCGCCACGACTACTGTATCGTGGACGCCGACGGAACGACATACCACAGCTGGAAACGCGGGGCACTACGGGAGAGATTGGCCCTAAAAAAAGAACAACATCAGGTAAAAATGAGCTACTGCATCACTTTTAAAGCGTTGCTGGAAGGCGGTTTTTGCGAAGCTGGGATACGTAGCGCAGCTCAAGCGCTGGGCCTGGACATCGACCGGGCGTATAGCTTAGTAAATATTGCTAAAGCTGTGCGGGCAAACAAGGAAGCTGCCAAGCCATTTTTGAACGAATTGCACCAGATTGGGGTATAACGAGGATACAAATCATGAAGAAATTCAACGAGGTTTTTCCGTACTCTTTCGTCACCAATGAAATAGCACTCGATTACGGAGGTTCTGCAGGATATTGGGCGGTTGGGCTCTTCTCTGAGGCAACACACGGAGGATGTAGATTATCAGGTGCACCCCATACCAAAAAATTCTCGAAAACACGGGGCAGAAACGGTAAACCATCAGGAGAATGTACTCGCGCTATGTTCGAATGGGCAAGGCATCTGGACGCTATGCAAATCAGGCAGTCACCGAGCATTCCGAATCTGCATATTTGAGGATTGAATTATAAAGAGGAAAGATTCTGCAAGGTAAGCCGCCTTCTGCTATATATTGAATTAAACAATTCGTAAATTAGGCTCTTTTCTGTTGCGCTCGCTCCAGGAAAAATAGGGTATTTTAATCAAAGCTTTCCATCGCATCTGTCCCAGCTGCTCAACTAGTGGGTGTGTTTTGTTTGGTATGTTGGATGCCCTGCTTCTGAGCCATGGCAGGGCAAACCCTTTGTTGTTTGTGGCTCCCATGCGCAACGCCAATTCTTTCAGCTCGTTCTGGTAAAAATAATTCAATGGCAAGCTCGAATCCATCCGTTTAAAAAATAATTCTACATTGTATTTGTCCATTAAATTAAACAATTGAATATAGTGTCCATTTTCCATCAGCTCCTTTATTATATTAATATGGTTTGATTTTTTACCAAAAAGTTGTGATTTAATCAATTGTTCCCTTGCTTCGGTTTGTGGCACCTCGGGTAATTCTTTTGGACAATACTTAGTCAAATGCTTTGCAATAATGCCTTTTTTAATTCCCTCCATGATCACATCGATAATTCTACAATGATGTTCATTCTCAAAAATATTTATTCCATTCGAATTGTTCATCGTTTTCTTTGGTGCAATACAAAATAAACGCCTATCGTTTACATCGCTGTTATACCACGCCTCATTTGAGATTAGAACTGGCAAAGCGAATATTTCCATATTACACCTTATTGGCAGACCCTTGGATTCAATATCAATTGTTCTTTCGCCGGTAATTGATTTCAGTACAGCCTTTATTCCTTCTCTTGCTGTTGCGCTCGAATCACCAGTTTCTGCCAAAATCAGTACTGATGTATTGTATAGATAATCATTAAATTTATTGGCAATCTGTGCGACCGATGGCCTGGAAGTTGTATTACTGCCAAACAGCTTCTCAATCATGTATGCAAGGTGTGATTTGCCAGAACCTCCAATCCCGATTACATATAAAATCACTGGTATATTTGTCAAATGCTTACCGTGGTATGCCAGTAATTGTTTTAAAAAAACAATCGATGCGTTATCTCCGATCAGATGCTTAAGAAAACAATCAAATGCCTCGATGTAAGTTTTTTCAATAATGACATTAAAGTAGTAGGGTTTTCTCAATACTTGCAATGAAAATACAGGCTTAATTGTGTTTAGGATCGAATGACCCCTGTCATCACACGAATGTCCTGTTGTTAATTTCACTGAATCAACAACCCGTATTAGTTTCATTTTTTTTACAATAGTTGCAGGAGGCATATCTGATAACTCACTTTTTATATATATTTGTTCCCGCAAAGAAGAAAGGCTGGGCATTTGCACGATTTCGTTGATTGTCTGATTGTATTCTATAAACTTTGATGATTGATTTTCGATAATGAAGTATTCCAATATCTCACCATATTGATTTACAATGGAGTATGTTTTTCTGTTCCAGTCTTTGTTATATGCCCATACTGGGTGCCCGTTTATACATGATAAACCATTGACCATATTCTTTATAATAATTAATAATTGCTTTGTTGTAACACCACTAATCTGGATGTTGATTGCCTGCATTAAATCAGTAAACAATGATACATTAATAGACTGATCAGCGCCTGCAATCGCTGCAACTCCGCACATATAGCCAAGGGGATTATCAATTGATAATAAATATCCATGCTTTTCGTAATGTTCATCATTACGAAAGCTTACTGGCGTAAAGGTGCGCAAAACCTCCCTCGTTATGCCGCAAAGCTCTTTTTTTGTAAAAACCCCGCCACGTAATGACAAATCAACAAACCGATTGGCGAGTGGTGCTAAATATTTCATGACTTGTTGCGTGCATGCGCCCATACGCCATCCGGGAATGCTCCAACAAAAAACCAATCGTCAGGAGCAGTTTGTACATCAGGAAAATTATCCAACCATTCCGGCGTTACTGTTTTTAATCCCTGCTCCTGATATAACATAATTATCCGAAATTGATTGTATGTCAGTGCAATGCCTGTATCTTTATGTATCCTTGCTATTGACACCCCCAGATCTCGTAATCTTATACAATATCTCAGCATGTTTCTGCCTATTAATTTTCTATTTGTCATCTGCCCAATCTCCAACTCTACGTGGTATGCACACATTCACAGTTTTTCCTGCGTTCACTATCCGCTTTGCCAGTGCATAGGCCGCTTTCTGGCCTGTGTAACTCGCATCATTATCACCCCAAATGGTTATCGACGTATAGCAATCCGGCACAATCAATGACGCCATTCCGCCGGCGGTGATAGTTGACCATGTTGCACCGCTGAATTTATCATGCACTGATAACGCAGTTTCGATCCCTTCAGCAACGTTTAACTGACCTCCGGGCTCGTCATACAATCGTATGGCCGCACCTTTTATTGTCCGCAATGGTGGTAATATTTTTTTCTGCACTTTAATATTTGCTTTTTTACCTGTTTTTGTGAGATAGGTGACATGATAACTGATCGGTTTTCCGTCGCTGATGATTGCCACCATCGCGCAATGAGTAATCCCTTCGCTGGTGATTTGTGGCAAATACCACAGACAGTCAGGTATGTTTGTAATTCCACGGCTTTTTAAATACAAATCCACAGGATCACCAACCACAATCTTTTGCAGGCTTTTCGCGATTCTGTGGAGCCTTAATTTTGGATCTATTTGTTTTGGTGGTGCTTCATATTTTGGAGTTCCGGTTAGTTTGTCTACCATTCTCAATGCCTCATTAAAACTGCAGTGATATAATTTTTTGATTAAACTCCATCCATTGCCTGGCCCGCACTGGTTGCAATAATATGTTCCCTCGCTGTTTTTATTGTCAAATCTATAACGATCCTTGCCGCCACATGCCGGACATGGCCCATGTTTATTTGATAATTGCCGATCACTCAATCCAAGCGATGATAATATCCAGGTCCATTTACCTGTTGCATCCATTATGCTGCCCTTCTATTCGCGTATCGGATATTTTGGTGGGTGATCCAGTTCTCCATTTTTTTATCAGGAGCTAACGGGGTTGCAGTACGTAGTCGTTTGTCGTTAGGCCATACCCCAAAGAGTTCCCGGTATTTGTGCGATACCCAGCCGTCCTTTAATTTATGCTTTTTTTGGTACCACTTCAACATCCCCATAGTATTGATTTTTGTTTCCCATGGCTCATTGTTTGGATCTTTCACAGATTGCTTTTTTATGACTTCAACGAGATCGGCATGTTTTGTTGGTATGGGTTTGTTTTTTGGTATCAACTGGGTACCGCAGTCTGGACAGATCCTGGAGTTTTTGAAAACACACCCGCAATAATTGCAAACAATTTCTTTTGGCTCGCCTTTTTCAATTGCCTTTTTCCGCTCTGAAACGCTTGTTTTGCCATCTAGTGACCACGGTACATATTCATCCAAAAATCCGTGTTCTTCGATCACATTTGCATGATCAATGATAATTGCCTCAGTTTTTCCCGGGAACGGTCTCAATACACGCCCGCCCGTTTGAAACCATAAAGTGATGTTTTTTGTCGGTCTCGCGATAACCGCAACCTCCAACCTAGGTATATCCAATCCATAAGAAGCGACGAAAACATTACATAACACCGTGGTTTCGCCTGATCTTACCCGGTCAAATATTTGTTTTCTTTCGTCAGGTGGTGTCTCCCCGTCGACATGCTCAGCTTTAACTCCTGCGCCAATAAATTGATCCCTAATATGGCGACTGTGGGCGCAATTTGTGGCAAATACCACAGTGCTTTTACCGGGAGCAATACGTTGCCAGTTAGACACAATATCACCAATTAATTTAGGTTTGTCTACTCTTGGGGCTAAACTTTTGACTTGGTAATCCCCATCGGCTCCTTTTTTAACCCCTGACAAATTTATCTTTTCTTTATGAGAATAATAACGCACAGGAACCAAATAACCATGATCTACCATTTTTTTAGCTGGCCACGATAGAATCAAATCGTCGTACATTTTCCCCAATCCCAATCCATCGCCCCTTGCTGGAGTCGCGGTCAAGCCGATAATTACGCTTTTTTCGTAATGTTTTAAAACAGTCATCCATGTTGGCGAAATACTGAGGTGGCAATTATGAACAACAACTCCATTTGCTATGTATATATTGCTCTTTCTAATCTCTAAATTATAGACATAACCGTCTTTACACACTTTTCTAAATTCCTGTCTATTTCCTTGTTCGTAAACCTTAATACTTTCCACCCTAGAGATTCTAAAAACAGACTCTTCTTTTTGTCCTTTTCTTTTCTTTTTAATGCATAATGACTGTTTCCATCTACCTCTATTCCTATTTTTAATTCTCTGCTTCCTACATCTATTTTGTAGCATGTTGGATAACCAGAATCTCTTGCTTGTTTTGTTTTCACGACGACATTCGTATCCCAACCTAATGCACAAGCAATTAATTTTTCGTGCACAGTAGGTCCATAGCCATTCCCGCAACGAACAACAGGCTTCCATCCCATTGCACGTAATGTTGTGCTGACCTTCGCTCGCACGTCTGGGCGTTTCATGGGATTGTTCTCCCTCATTTCTTTTGCTTTTATTGGTGCGTAAGCTGATAGGTTTGCAGGCACGTTGTTTTTCCTCCACGCAATTAAACAATCTCTCGTACACATTTTTCTTGGCCGTCTCTTCGGATGTTGAAAAGATGTTCCGCAATTCATGCAAATTTTTAATGTTGCTTTGGTTGTATTCATGATGATCCCCATAAGTGGTTACCACCTCATTATGCAGCTTTAAATCTCCAGCGTCAACCCATCCACTAGGGGATAATAGTGGATGCCCTTCCGTGCATGTTATCGACATGTTGTTATTGAATTTTATATGTACTAATTTTCTAGCTCTTTTTTTACTTACTGCCACTACAGTCCCAGTAGATAAAACATCCCCAACTTTTATAGTTTCTATCTTCATCCCATCAACGAATGTTCCAGCAACAAAACATTCGTCGGCTATCACAATATCAGCTCTGGGCATGGCAATTCTTTGGTTTTTTATACCCCTGATATACAGTGTGTCTTTGCTGGCGATTTGTACGCTGTGGGTGCTTGATGGCATGATTCCGGCCATTATGATCCCAGATCTAATACCATGAGCAAAAAACTGTTTTTGAGCTTGTAGAATCAATTCCCGTCTTGGAGCAATGAATAACACGGAATTTTCTTTTTCTGTGGCCATTTTAATAATCTGTGCGGCAACTATGGTTTTTCCGCCGCCGCATGGCATCTGCAAAATTGGTTTTCTGTTACCTGAAGCTATGGACTTCCTTAAATTAATAATTGAATCTTTTTGGTACTGTCGTAATTTCATATTAATCTCCTGGGTTTTGTACTAATCAATTTTATTATCATGGTAATGTTGTTTTTGGTTAAAAGCTGGTGTTGATGGGTTACGAAGCAGGTAAATAGGGCGGTCTGTGGGTTAGAATTGCCTAAATATAGAATACTATAAGAATGTGTGGTGGGCATACACCACATTAAGGCCAAAAACTGCCTAAAAATTAGGCAACTTAGTGGTTGGCATACACTAGATAAACGATTTATATGGTGGGCATACACTACATTAAAACAGCTAATGTGGTGGGCATACACTACACAGGAATTCATATCGACCTCAATTTTACTGATTTGTAAATTCGCCTTGCCCTTATTTTTCTTTTTGTCGGGGGTACCCATAAATTTATTGAATTTTTCCATGAGTCTAGTCGTTTTTCTGTCCACGGTTGAAGTCCCCATTTTGCATCGAGCTTAATTGTACTTCCTTTGCATCCTATTTTTGCCCAGGTAGCCGCATAAAGAGCGTGTTTTTTGCCTCGCTGCGATCTTGTTTTTACGATAAATTGGTAATGTAGTAACTCATTCAATGCCAGACTGATTGTCAGATCTCCGCATATTCCATAGTTTTTTAACACACTTTTTGTAAGTCTTAGGTACCCATTATTAAATATCGTCAGGACATCCACAACAACAATAAACATGCTTTTCCCGCGAGAAGTGAGCAATGAAAAATTTTTGCTCCTAACTATTTCATGGTATAGCATGCTGTATGGCCTACTATCTGCTTCACTCATTGCCGTACATAACCTGCTCCAGGCTGACCCCGTACCATTGTGCTATTTTTCTGGCAGTTCTCCTGCTTGGATAGCGCAACCCTCTTTCAATCAAGGAAATATGGCATTTTGTAACACCGCATTGCTTTGCCACTCCTTCTATCGTGGTGTTTCTATTAATTCTGATTTCGCGTAATGTTTTCATAAATGTAATTTTATCCTACGGGTTACCCTCGGGTCAACTAGTAAAGCAAAAAAACCACCCCGGAGGGTGGCTAAAGACGGGTCTTTCACCCGTCAGGAGGAAACCAGAAAATTGTAGAGGCGCTCAGTGCGCTTTATGCCTGGATCAGAAATACGTTGATGTTTGAAGGAGTGCAGCCAGTCGATTTTGACCTTAGCGCCATCTGCAATATCCTGCATTGGCTGGCTGCTACGGATCAGCATTTTCAACGTTGTCTCATAAAAATTCATGACTGCAGTATACCAACAAATCAGGATATAGCAATAGAATAATACAAAAAAGGCTTGCTTTGTTGATTTATGTGTTGTACTATCCTCATGTCGTAGCAGATCTGACAGTCTGCTATAAACCACTCAATGCCGGGAGTGGTCATGTGACAAAGGAGCCGGCGCGGTCTGTGATGATCGCGCATATCGGTTGATGCCGGCATGGTGGAAACGGGAATAGAAACCGTGGACACAGGAAACGCCGAATACAAATTCGGTGGCGTAGTTGCCCATTGCTGGGCAGTCAGGAGAGGTTAGCGCCCTCTCGGTGGCCTAATAAGCCGCCGCCCTTTACCGGGTCGGATTCCAGCAGCAACGGGTGCCAGTTTGGTTGGAGCGGCTACTAACCGCAAGGCTTGACTAACCAGGGAGCGCACCCTGAACTACGCAGCAAGCACCGGGGTCTGTAATGGCCATTAAGTACTTAGAACATGGCTGGTAGAGTCAGTCACAGAGTCTACGTGGTAGGCCAGTGCCAGACTGGCAAGTGGTAGGGTGTTGTCGCACCTTGCCCCGTGTTTGGCTTGCGGTATCGACGCAGACACGCAAATAAAACGAAAGTCGGCGCCGCATAGGGTCGCCCGGTAACATTGTGTTGCCGGGTAGACACCCCTAAAAGGAGAGAATGATGCAAGAATTAATTGAAAAAACCCCGGCCACCCCGGCCACCCCGGCCACCTTGGTGCAGATGGCCGTGGAATCAGGAGCCGACCTAGATCGGCTTGAGAAGTTAATGGATATGCAGGAAAAATGGGAAGCCCGAGAGGCAAAAAAATCCTATCTTAAAGCAATGGCAGGATTTCAAAAAGAATGTCCAATAATTCAAAAAGATGCCCATGTGAGATTTGAAACGCAAAAGGGCATTACCGAGTATGATCACCCGAGCCTTGGCGGAATGCTCGGGCAGGTAGGTGATCTGATGGGCCAATATGGTCTTGTCAGGTCTTGGAGAATGATCCAAGACACAGGGCTTATGACTGTAGAGTGCATCATTACTCATATTGATGGCCACCAGGAATCAACATCTATGGTTGGTCCGTATGACCAATCGGGGGGGAAAAATAATATTCAGGCGATTGGTAGCACGCAGAAATATTTGGAGCGCTATACATTCGAAGCAATAATTGGCGCGGCGTCTGGAAATGATAACGATGGAAATGATTCTGAGCCTATTCTTGAAACAATCAACGAAAAACAAATCGAGGAAATTTGTGAAAAGCTGAAGGGTAAAAATGGAAAAGTATTTTTATCGTGGGTATCAAAGGTGTGCAATATAAAAATGGAGTCAGTAAATGACATACCTATAAAATACTATGATTGGATAATAGAAAAAATAGGAGAAAAAAATGCTTGACGAGAAAAGGAAATTCTATGTCACGGCCAGCCAATGCCATCGGGTGATGGCCGGGTTCGAGCGGGAATTGGCCGGCCAGGGTGCAACCATGCCTGAATTTGAGTCGTGTCAGTCAATTTTAACCTGGATTACAGATTGCGAAAAAAAGCCTCTCGTCGGCGAATTGAAAGTCGATGGTATTTTCGCGACTGGCGGGGAGATAAAGGAAGCTTGGGATTATGCGCGGTCTCAAGTCACGGTATTCTCGGAAGGCATGGAAAGCGTGGCCCGAGAAATTGCCATGGCCGAATTTGTTGATGTGCGTGATCCCGGGGCAAAAACGTTCGACATGGAGCGCGGTCACATCCAACAAGGAGAGGCGCTTGATTATTTATCATGGGTGCTGGATATTGAGTTCAGCGCCACAGATGAACCGGAAGAATTTATCACAAGAGGAAATTTAGGGGTTACTCCTGATGGCATTTATCGAAAAGATGGCAAAATCTTGGACTGCGCGGAGGTGAAAAATCCAATAGACACTACACACATGAGGTATTTGTCTCTGATCCACAGTCAAGAATGTTTATTGAAATACGCACCGATTTATTACTGGCAAGCACAGTGCGGCATGCACGTTACCGGAGCCAATAAATACCATTGGCTGAGTTATCATAAAGGGTTTATGCGCCATAATTGCTGTGGGGTGTACGTTTGTGTTCGACCCAATATTGAGCACATTAGTATGCTGGTTAACAGAGCTAAGCGAGTTTTGGCTAGATCGGTTGTCATCACGAATGAAATATTGGAGAGAATATCATGAGTACAGAAATTAAAGAATTTACAAAAACTGAAGCGGCACTTTCCGATCTTGAATCGCGTTACAAAGATGTTCCAGATTGCACTACAAAAGCCGGTTATTCTGCTGCCAGAAATGGCATTTCAGAGTTGCGCGGGTACCGGGTAACTCTGGATAAGTCGCGCCTCGCTTTGGGCAAGGATGCACGAGATCATATTACTGCAGTAAACAAAGAGGCGGCAAGAATTATCCGGAGGCTTACCAATCTTGAGGATCCGCTAAAAGCCGCCAAGAAAACCGTCGACGACGAGAAAGCCCGGGCCATACGAGAGGCCGCAGAAAAGGAGGCGGCACGGATTAAAAAGATCGAGTTTGTGATTGACCAAATAAAGAATTCGATTTTTGTCGACCGGACTGTCGATGCATTGAAAACAGCAATCGACAATCTGGATATAATTGACGTATCATTTTGTGATGAGTTTATCGATGTGGCAAAAAGTCACAAACGTGAGGCACTGGATACGCTGAATCGATATATGCGGTCTGCTGCGGAATTTGAAGAAAGTGCAAAAAAAGAACAAGAAAGGCTTGAAGAAATCGCTGCTAAACAAGCTGCGCAACAACTGGAAATAGATGCGCAACAAGCAGAAGCTGCTCGCAAAGAACGCGAGGCACAGGAAAAAATTAACATACAACAAGCAGCAATCGACAAAGCCCATGCAGAAATAGCTGCTAAACAAGCGTATGAGGAGGGTAAAAAGGCCGAAGCAGCGCCGGTGAAACAAGAGAAAGTGGCTATTAGAGTGTATAAAGTGCATAAAGTGCCTGATAATCGCGAAGCAGCGCGGGTGAAACAGGAGGAAGAGGCAATCATTGCAGACAAAAAACGTTTCCATGCGGATGCTAATATTTTGTTAAATCTATCCGTAGACCTACATGTTGCATTGGCAAAGTGTAGCAAGTACGATAATCCTGAATCGGTCATTTTATACAACGACGTGTATCACGATGTCGTTGATATCATTGACAGAGTTAATAACTCCCCGATAGTTTTGAGTCAAAAATGAGCAGCGAACTTGAAATTAAATTCGATAAACATTGGGCACTTTTTTCCCGGATATCGTCGAGTCGTGTACCCGCCCCTATCCCTGAATATCGATTCCATGGATCACGCAGATGGCTGTTTGATAGAGCCTGGCCGGATTACAAAATCGCCGTTGAATTAGAGGGCGGAGTATATTCCGGCGGTCGCCATGTCAGAGGAAAGGGATTCGAGGGCGATTGTGAAAAATATAATGAGGCGGTAAAACTCGGGTGGAAAGTTTACAGATTTACCACCGGCATGCTGAAAAAGGATCCACTTAAGTGTGTAAATTATGTGCTAACTGATCTGGGGATACAAAAATGATCCTCTCGACACCTTTATTGTGCCTGGCCGCAGCTATTTATTTCGAGGCTGGCAACCAATCAGTCGATGGCAAATACGCTGTCGGCCAGGTAGTGATAAACCGGGTAAAGTCGCCGCATTTTCCCGGCACAGTTTGCGGCGTGGTGAAACAGCACAAGCAATTTAGTTTTTATTGGGATGGAAAACCTGAAAAACTACCACACAATAAATTAAATCGGATTCAATGGGAAGTATCGAATGTTGTGGCATTCTCCTTGTTGAATGCAGTAGTACCCGATGAAACCAATGGGGCGCTATTTTATCATACACTGGGAGTTAGCCCTAATTGGTCTGCGAAGATGAGGATTACCACAAGGATTGGTCGGCATGTTTTTTATTAAGGTGTGTAATATATATAATATAGGGGGTTTTGTTAAGTTGTTGATTCGCATCATATAAGTCAGTAGGTATCAGTAACTTATAGTGTCTGTGAGATAAACTAGTAGTTAGCGTGACAGATACTTTGTGCAGGATATTTACTTGTTGTAAACTATTGGTGTAGAATGTTATGGCATTGATAATTTACTAAGGGCGCACAATGTTTTACACGGAAAAACATGTTACAGAAAGCATAAATCCAGAAACTGGAGAAATATTAAGCGTCAAAACGACTGAGCGAAAGAAGGACAAGCCAAGGAGATTTACCATGGTATTCCACGAGACCATCGCGCAATTAAATGGATTATTAAATAATGAGGGTATGTTTTTTGCCTCATTACTAAAGAATATGAACGACGATTGCGTGGTAGGGATTAATGCGGCAATGAAAAGAAGGATAATGCAAGAATGCAACGTAAAGTGCTCAAATCCAATAAATAGGGCATCACAAATATTAACAAGACTACAGCACAAAAGGCTTGTTAAAAAGTGTGGCGGTGGAGACTGGATGCTAAACCCTAACGTGGTAGGAAGAAACGCAAGATGGAGTAAGATAAATAAATTAATAGATACCTATGCAGAAATATCAATTAAGTGCGACATGAAAAATAACACAAGAGTTATTGAAATATATTCAAAATGAAACTTCACCTCGTCAAGGATCAATTCAAAAACCTGCGCCCGGCGGACAAGATGACCGATGAGGCTTTATCTGGTTTCGGTATCGGCGAATATTTGTCATGCGAAATCAAGCGGCCCAGGAACGGAAAATTTCACCGTTTGTTTTTTGCCCTTTTGTCGGTAGTCCACGACAATCTGCCGGAGCATCTGGAGTCGCGTTTTCCGACGGTCGAAAGGTTGCTGTGGGAAATTAAACTACAGACTGGCAGGTTTGATGTTGCGGAAACCATGGGAGGCAAGACTTTTTACATCCCCCAAAGCATCAGTTTCGCGAAAATGGATCAAGACGAATTTAATGCTTTTTTCGACGAAGCCATGACTGTGATCACAAAATACATCATGCCAGGCACTACTATTGCAGAATTGCGGGAGGCAATACATGGCGAAATCTCGAAACATTCGGTATAGAAAATTGATCGAGATGGGATGTATCGCATGCAGAAACCAGCATGGATGCATTACGATGCCAGAGATCCACCACGTGCGTTATCTTGCCGGTATGGGGCAACGTGCGCCCGATACGGCAACTTTACCACTGTGCCCAAGACATCATAGGATAGGAGGCTATAAGATGTCCTTACACTGCGGACAGAAAGCATGGGAAGAAATATTTGGCACTGAAAAAGTATTACTGGACCAAGTCAACAAAATATTGGAGGAATTATCATGACTAATTGTATACAAGAGAAAGTTATAAAGACCAGGAAATTACAGCATTGCTGCGAGTGCGGTGAGGCTGTATACCCAGGCATGTCCTACAGGGTAATATCAGGGGTATGGGATAACTGCCTAAAAATATTCCGCCAATGTTTATCGTGTGGGGAACTGTTTGAGAAGTCGTGTGAAGATACTTATTTAAAAGGATACGACCCTAGCGACGGCCCGCAATATGGCGAACTTAAGGAGTGGATTGATGGAGATTAAGGCGTTCGAAGAGCCGTTTGTGTCCATCGCTCAGCAAGAAGCTCTTGATGCCAAACAATTCAGGGGAAAGCGTCGGGTGGTTAAAAAGAAACGGAAATACACATATAGGCGTTATCCAGTGGTGGTGACCAACGTCAGCACTGGAGAAGAGATTGCTTTTGAAACACTCGCTGAGACTGCGGCCGCTGGAGGGGTCCGCAAATCTGCTATTTGCAAGAGGATTCAAAGCGGGAAGGATTATCACGGTTTTACTTACAAGTATGAGGGTACAAAATGAGCAAACAAATAACCGAATTCAGACTTATAAATTCACTAGGTAATCGTGATGAAGATCAATTTATAGCAAAGTTTGATTTAGTTGAAACACCCGGTATAGGTGAAGTTGTAAATATTAATGGTGAGCCCTATGTTGTTTATAGTAAAGGGTGGGGTTTTAGTGATGAATGCCAGGTTGAATACTGCTACATATGTTTAGTAACAGCAAGTGCACATAGGAGATTGAAATGAAAAGCACTGAAGAAGTAATTTTTACACTAGAGGTTATTGATACTGCAGGAGATGTAGTCGGCAGCGCCAAAGGCACTGCTGGTCATTTGACCACACAACTGTGGTACATACTTGAGACACTAGCAAAAACTCACAAAGTTGTTATTTACTTATAAATGTGTAAGAAATGGAGACACAAAATGAAAGTTGAAGTGATTCGCAGAAGTGAAGTTGAAGAATGTGAATATCGGGAGGCCATGAGGATAGTAATTAACGATAAGGAAGAATTTTGGTTTGGCGATGGTGAGCCTGAGGACAATACCCTGGGTAGAAATTTTAACGATATTTATAAAATCCCGAAGATGCTTGAAATGGCATTTAACGCCGGAAGATTTGGGGAATTATTTAGTATCTCTGAAACTAAATCGAAAGACTTATAAAGGAGACTGAAATGAACAAACAAATACAGGACTACATCGCAGCAGCAAAGAAATCATTAGATGCATCTTTTGCAAAAGACCGAACTTTGCAGTTGGCAAAATGCACAAAAATGCCCACAGAATTAATACCGGCAACAAAAAAGAATATCGCCGTAGATAAAGTGATCTGGTATCCGGAAGATGGCTGTTGGCGTGTAATTGCAAAAGTGTTTCATAACGCTTCTAAATCAATCTCTAACTCACCATATTCTAATGTTGTTTTTATTGACTATGAAGATAACGAATGCTACGGATTATCGGATGCTTATATTGAGAGACCAGTTATTAAACCATGCCCGTGTGGACGTATTCCAGATCAGCTATACATTGCGCCTGGAAACAGCTCTAAATACGCCCTCGTTTCTGGTTGTTGTTGCAGGGAATGGATAGTAGAGTTTAGGATAAATTCTTTTAGGCTAAATTCTCTAGACATTGAGTCTGATGAAGCCATGGAGCTGGCAATTGCCGCTTGGAATAGTGCACCCAGAGGATTTAAAAACGGAGCAAACCCAATATGAAAATTAGTGTTTTTACAAAATACGAGGACCAACTGGCTTGCCGATATGATAGACCCAAATAGACCAGATAGGCATAAGCAAAGCGGTGAACTATTAAAAGATACCATGGAGAAATAAAATGAATACTTATAGTAAACATATCGAGCTTTTAGGTTTTAAGGCAAAAGATAAAATTACTGGATACATAGTTATTATATACTAGAAAATTATAGTGTTGTTATATCTAGATTTAAGAATTGCCTTTTAATAGGAGACAATAGTGATACAGATTAAAGATTTGACTGAAGATGAGAAATCAAGAGTTTATAATATTGCGGGAGCTTTAAAGCTGTCGAATATTAATGATGAATTTAGTTTATATGATTTGCTAGATAAAATATATTTAACTACAATATATGCGCAGAGAAATATAAGTGATGCAATAAAGATATTGAAGGAAGTAAAATGACTAGTAGCGATATTAAATCTGATGTAAAGCTCACACCATGCAAATCTTGTGGACAGCAGCCTGTACTAGTCTATTTATATCCAGAGGGTGTTGGCTATGAATGTAGCTGTGGTTTATCTGCATTTAGCATCCCACCTGCTTTAGTAGAAAAGAGAGCAAGGCGATATTGGAATGAGTTAAGTAGTCTTTAAATATGATTCATTTATAAATTTTGGAGAAAGATAAAATGAGTGAAATACAACAATTAAAAGATCGTATTAGGAAGCAAAAGTTCGAAGGGCTTTCTATGAAAATAATTCGTGAAGACTATGAACCGGCAGGGGATATGATGATGAATGGACTCGTAGATAACGGAGAGTTTATTATTAGATTCGCTATGACTGGTATTAGATCTGGCCACTATCGAATATTTGCTACAGAATATAAACCCACTGAAAGTGAAGCATGCTTTAAACCTCATAAGGCGAAGATTATGAATATTGACACTATTAAAACTAAACCAGTGAAGCCCATAGGAAAGAGTAATACACTCATAGGATGTGGTTGTAGCAGCAAATTCTCAAATTGTGTGGTTATAGGGTCTAATATAGAATCCACTGAGGATTTTCAATTAATTGTTGGTAATAGCAAGATACAAGCTACTCGGAAACTTACTGAAGATGAGTACAAAACAATAAGAGATACAATGCGCATTATAGCAGGATTGTCCAATGTGGCGGAAAGAGATAGGCATTCAACAGTTTAATACTTTGTGAGCATATGAAAATGATTTATGATTTTATGAGCAATAACCCAATACTGACTTTTTTCTTAGTTGTTGGCCTCGGTATTATGCTTAAAACTATTTTGGAGTTTTTTATTATCAAGCCGCTGCGAGCAATGAACATTAGAAAGCATGGTTGGCCGCCAAAACATTGTGATTCAGATGGCAACTTTAAGCCCGAACCTAACAAAGATGCTTAAATTTCTGGCAACCAAGATAAGCGACTACAATTTAATATTTAGAGAAAATCAATACTTTTTCTCCTATGTTATAGCCAACCTTTCCTTTCTTTATTAAAGCATTGACTAATTCATTTCTGACTGTCTTTTTAGAAAGATCCTTTATAGTCAATACTTCACCTACTTGTTCTGATATGTCAGCAATGATCTTCTTTACTTCATCCTGTGTGGCAATTTCTCTGATCGGATATTTTGTTTTAATCATCTCAAGCCTGCTGGATGTTATATCAGGTTTCTTTGCTGAATACAACATCCCTCTACCTAGGCTTGTTTCTCTGGGTAGGTTGTCTCCACCTTTTAGTTTGACCGAATATAAGGTAATATTTGAATAATCCTGAACTTCCCCTCTGTTCATGTATCTACTGGTGATATCATCCAGAGCGCTTTTAGCTTCAGATGTGTTATCAAGCATGGAAAGTAATTCTGTATAACTTCTATACTCAGTTGGATTATCGAGAACCCTGCCTATGGTTTTTACAAGAGCCAATTTTCCCGCTGATTTTGACATTGGGATTCTTGCTGCGACGATTCTTGAAAAAAAGTTCATGGCTAGTTGTCTGGCGCGACCTTCAAAAGAAGTACCGATCACAGTACCAGCTGAACCAGGGTCTGCTCTACCTAGTAATGCGGCAAATTCAGGATCAACCTTCCAGATCCTGGCCATTTCATTAATTGCTCGAATAGCATCCTTTGCTTCATTTGTGGTATATAAGGTACCCTCTAAATACTTTGATAATCCAACCCAGTTTACAATTTTATTTCCATCCTTCATAACCAGAGCGTTTTTTGGTAGATTTGTTGCATTAAGCAATGAGGCAAATTCTACATTTATCCTTTCCTGTGGAGTAAAAGCAGTCATCACGCTTTTATATCTTGCAGGATCTTCAGCTGCTATTGCAGTAGCTATTGATTGTATCTTTTCATCGGGTGACGCTGCTTTGCGTTTATTGATATCTCGTATTACTTTGTACATATCATATTCTTGTATTGTTTTCATGTTCCGATAGGCTGTATTCGCTACTTCATATTGTTTTAGCCATGACTTTCCAAGGTTAGACGGCATTGTTTTTGCCCCTTCTTTGATCTTATTTTCGACATAACTCTTGGCTTTTTTGAGCGCACTGTAATTAGCATGATTCGATTTTCCATAAATCTTTCTGGAAAAGTCATTAATCGCTTCTCTTGTGGCCAGTAGATCAGCAAATGTTCGATAAGGATTGTTGGCTTCTACCTCTGTTTTACTTACGCGCTGTGAATTAATTTTATTGTCTATTCCGGATGCGGTAGAATCTGCCTTTACTTTTGTTTCTGTTGCAGCCTTGTATGCTCCCTTAACAATTCCTAAATGTTTTTTGGTTGCAGCGATGTCTACGCCTAGTTTCCCACTATCCCTGGTTGTTTTTGCAAGTCCTGTCAATTCTGCCTGGATCTTCTTTTCAATCCTTGTAGCCTCTCTCACTGCATCCTGAGCCGCTTGACGTGCCTTTGCTTTCGCTGGTTTTGTCTTTAACGCGTTGGCCTTATCAAACTGTTCTTTTGCTATTGTACTGGCTTGCTTTTTCTCAATTCTAAGAGCATAGATATTGTCTTTGTGTTGTGCAAGTTTCGCCGTTAGTTCAGCTTTTTTTATATCTTGATTTCCGAGTATCTTTGTGTGTTTGGCGATATTGTTCTGTCCAATATTAACAGAGGTCTCTGCTCTTTTTGCATCTGCCTGAGCCTTGCCTTTTACATTACCGAATGCTTGTTCTGCTGCGGTTATTTTTCTTTCCTTTAGATATTTTAATGTATCTATGCCTCCTATTTGCTGTAATCTTGCAATAAATGAATCAAATGGTTCTCTTTGTAAGGTCCCTAATGTATTTGCAATAGATTTTGTTGAATCTATGAGCTCACGCATATCAAAATAATGTATATTTCCTTGATCCTGCGTCAAAGCAACGCCAACATCTTTTACCATGCCATAGTAGTTTTTTACTTCACCTTCTGATCTTTTTAAAGATGTGTTTATCATGCTACCTACAAATTCATTGGTATTACTCTCCACATAGTCATAATATATCTTTGATCTCTTTTCCACATCTTTTAAAGTTAATATTCCTCCAGATCCTTCTTTTGAAGCTTTTGCTACGGTATTCAATAAAGCAGGTTCATGCCGTATCATTACATCGATGGCACTTTCCACTTGTTTGCCTGTTGTAATTTTTCCTTCTTTTGAGATTGCATTAGGATTCCCTGCAACACCCAGGAACTCATTAATTTTACCAACTTCTGTTGCTGACAATTCTTGTTGCAATGTTTTTTTATTGCTGCTTCTTCTAAACAGATTGACTAAACGGAATGACTTCCCTTCATTATTGCCTGTCAACCTCATTGCTGAGTCCATGGCACCTGCAAGATTATGCACATCGACTTTATCTATGACAGTCTTTAGCAGGCCTGGTGCCCCTTTTATAGTTTTTCCTCCGATTACTATGGTTCCGCCAATGAAAGCTCCAACACCAGCTCCGAGAATTGTAAATACAGCGTCCCAATTTCCAGCATCAGTAATCTGCTTAATAGTTGCTGCATTATCAAGTTTGTACCCTAACTCAAGAGCATTGGATACTTTATCCAGGTAGGAACCACCCATTGTTCCTACCATTCCACCAATAAGCCCCCCAACAGCATCAGCAGCAAGTCTTGCTGGTAACGGAGCTGCTACCATATATTTGTCGGTTATTGCCGCTGCCGCTGCTGCACCTACAATTCCTGCTGTTACCTCTGTTTTATATGAAGATAAATCCTGGATAGTTGAGCTATCATAATAATATCTTTGGCCTTTTTTATCTTCAACTACTACTTCACCTAATTCATTGACTCCTACTGCATTAATTCCATTGTCTTTTAGTGTTTTAAGAACAAACTGATTGGTTTCATTTGCTTGTTTCTTATAATCAGTTGATAAGTATTTATTACTTATTATTTGTCCGGTGATAGACTTTAACACAGCAGTGGTGGTTATCTGGTTTTTTCCTGCCGCAATCACTTTACCAACATATTGCGATAAAGATTGCGATAAAGCAAGTGTTTGTTTTGATTCTCCAGTTGGAACAGTCGGCACATCATTGATAAAGTTAGGCATGTTTGTTTTATTAAACACAGAAGCAATACTCGCTTCATCATAGCCCTTTTTTATTAATATCTGAGAAGCTTGATCTGATGTTATTACTGCTGGTTTTTCTGTTCCATCTGCAAGGGTTGTAGGATTGACAAATGACTGTATGACCTCCCTTGTTTTGTCTGTCATTGGTTTGCTAATGATTGAATAATCAGGCTGTAATGAAGTTTGTTGTTGATCAACAATAGGAGGCTGTGCCTTTAAAGGCAAGTTGCCTTCCGCTGTATAAGGGTCCTGTAAATTAGAAGTTGGTGCTTGTTGAAGGCTATCCATTATCATAGATTCGGATTTGTGTTTTGAGGAAGATTAAGCGTTTTTGATTTTGCGCCGTTCTGGGGTCCTGATTGTTGGGCAAGCTGCCCAGGCATGCCTTGCGCTTGTTGCTGCGCTTGTTGCTGCGCCTGTGGGTTCTGCTGAAGCATCTGCGCTGTTTGGTTAAGTATATTTGCAATCTCCGGGGCATTCTTCGTTTTCATTGATTTCATACTTAAACTCGCTGCTTTGAAAAAGCCAGCAGGATTGACTTGTGCCAATAACTGGCCAACCGCTCCGGCAAGTACCTGTTCCAACATTAATTGATTCTTTTCGTCTTCGTCATTATAACTATTTGCATGGATTAAAATATCAACTTTGGTGTAGGCAATCTCTGTATTGGGTACCGGTATCGGTGCAATGACTCTATTTCCATTTTTATCGATAAGTGGTTCTTTTGTTGCCGGATCAAGTACCTCTTCATACTCAACCCGCATAATGGGTTGACCATTGCTATCTAAGTTACCAGTAAATGTTTGCATTGGTTTGTTGAGTTCGAGCCACCTGTTGCCAGTGGCATCATCTGCAATCCTGATAATCTGATGTGATGTATAATATTGTTTTATCAAATTGGCTACATCCCAACCCAGGAATCTGTAGAATGTTTCAATTCTCCCGGTTAGATATCGTAATGACATAATTGAAGCATTTTGCTGGAGTTTTACTTTTCTTCCGGAATCTGATGCATAGGCCATACCAAGAAAACTATCATTGATTCCAAGTATCCTTTGTACTCTATCAAGCGCCTTGTCAATAATGGCATATTGCTCAAGAACTTCAGTACTTAAACTATCGATCTTTATCCCTGAAAGATCGACTACAGGAATAACCGCTGTAACACGATTAAATGCATTAGTAAAATCAGCAAGACTTCTTACGGCCCCATCCTCTACATAAGCCTTCTGTGAATTAATCAATAATTGCAATTTAATCAGTGCCTGGTTAATTGCTTTTTGCGTTTCTGCGACTTCTCTGTAAATCCCGTAATAGCCATTATTTTTTGAAGTATGTGTTTTAATAACTCGATATGGGTACTTTACTTCTTTATATGATAGTTTTCTTTTATCCAATATAATATCATCATGCCAATACCATGACCATATATCTCCATTACTGTCTTTTACAATCGAATGAACAATTAAATAATTATTGTATACTTTATATACTCCGGTTGCTCTATCTTTTCCAAAAATATCGTAGTCAGCATCGTTCTCAGAAGTAAAATTATAGTATGCAGTTAATTTGTTTATTGCAGACTTTGAGAATAATGAATTTAAATGTTCTTCACTAACCCATTTGAATCTGTGTATATATCTTGCATCAAGATAATCGTCCCTTCGACTCATGGGGTCCAGAACTATTTCTGAATCAGGAACATGCTCAAGTGTTATTTTATAGTGTGGTCTGTTATATTCGTCCGTTTCCCCAGTAGGCACCACATCGACATAAATACACATAAGTCCAGCTACAATACCACTTAACTTTACTTTTTCACTTTCATCTTTTGCATTACTTTCCCTCATAATGTAATCAATCACATCATTTAATACGTTTGCTGTTGGTACATCCTCAAAACCAACAGGTTCGGCTTTTACTGTATTAATTATTGTTGAGTAATAGCCTAATAACATCCTGGTAAATAACTTGACAATGTTAAATGTTTCTGCTGGCTGACCCCTGCGATTCAAAACAGCGTATTGGTTTTCGGTATATTGCTCATTATGGTACATATCCCATATATTTGATGCTTCAGTACGTGAAGGTTCATATGCTTCGTACCCAATCTTGAAAGTATCCTTGAGGTATTTTATATCAATTTTCATTGTAGAGTATCTAATGCTTTACTAAGATCTTTTTGCCCTTGAGTTTCTGGAGTAGTAACCAATGTTTCCCTCGGAGATTTCCCTCCTGTTTTTGCTCTCCATTTCCCAACAACTTCGTTTACTTTTGTTTTATCATCACCAGCATTTGTTAAGTCATTCAAAAATGCAAGTCTTTCATCGAGCCCTTTTACTACTTGATCATAGTTTTTAAGCAAATTATTTGTATGATAATTAAATACTATGTCATTACTAAGTCCTTTGACTCCTTTTAATTCATCCCTTATTTGTATAATAGCTGTTTCAATACCAGCCAACATTGGGCCAAGTTGCATATTAGCCGTTCCATACGCATCAGCAAATGCTTGTATTTCAGCTGCTGTAAGTGCGGAACCATATAGTTTATTTCGTAATATACTGAAAAATGCTTTATATTTATTTATTGCGATATCATCCTCAGTATTATTACTTACATAATCCAATCCTGTCTTCAAACTAGCATCGATTATTCCTGCGCGTGAGCCTTTAACCTGCGCAGCACCACTGGCCAATCCAAGCATAGATTGTGCTGATAGTATTCTTTTCTCTTCAAGACTTCCGAGTGGTTTGACTCGTTCTATAGCCCTTACCAATTCCCCAGCCCTGTCGTTAGATTTTGGATCATCAAGTTTATCAAAACCACTCTTTTTGTATTCTTTTATTGCGGCGTTTGCTTCTTCTTGTTTTCTCTGTCCGGTGTCTGTAACCCTTTTGTGTCGTGCTTCAAGATAGTTTTTTGCATCCATCACGTCATTGTTTGTATATTGATCCGGGTTAGCAATAATATTCTGCATCTTTGTAGTAAGTTTTGCAGACTCTTCCGCCTGTTTTGCTTTAGTTGGGCGCGTGTAGGTACTTTTTGGATTAGCAAGTATTATTTGTCCGGGAGTAGCAGTTCCCGCTTTAATAGCAATTTGTGCCTCTGCAAGTATGTCTGCATTTTTTTGAGCTGGAGTTCTGGTGTCTTTGACAGTAGGTTTATTATCTGCAACAAATTTAACATCCCCGGGAACGGCTATATTATTGTCTATTCTTGACTGTGCTGTTGCTAATTCATCGGCGAGTTTTCTTTCTTTGCTTCTTGTGTCTTTTGGTTGTGCAGCAACTTGTGCTTTTCCAAGGTCAGCAAGATCTAATAAGTTTTTCATTTGTAACTTTTGAGCGTGTTTTGAATATCCTGTTTCTGCAGCAAGTTGTAGCATATCTTCAAGCGTTACTGTACCATCTTTTTTAACAACCTTAACGAGCCTTCCTTTGAATTTCGGCCAATCTATAACGCCATCTTTTTTACCATCTTTAGAATCTAATTTATCAAATTCGAGTTGTGGCACCCCTAAACCTTTAAGTAATTTTCTATCCTCAGGATCATTAGGGTTTATTTGTGTTACGTGTGCGATATTTTTAAATGATACCGGCATATATTCATTATTTTTATTTTCTGATAAAAAGTTATTCATTGAAGAGAGGTCATACCTTCCATTGGAGTCTTTTGATTGAAAGTAGATATCCAATGCATTGAATGTGTCATTCTTTATTAATTTTTGCCCCTGTAAATCTATTGTTCTGAGTTTACTTTCTAAATCTTTTCTATCAATCTCATTTTGTAATGGTTGATTCTGGATATCTTGCTGCTGCTGTCTTTGCAAACTTTCAAGTTGTAGATTGCTTGTCTCATATCGCTTTTTTGCTTGTTGGCGTTTTTCATTAGTATCAAGTTGTGCTCGTGCTTGTGCTTTTCCTGCAGCCTTCGCATTAAGTATTGCCCCTGGCAAATCTGTTAAACTCATTCCAAGAGTAAGTAGAGGAGATACTTTCGGAGGTAGTATTACAGTCATATCATTGCCCCGCTCGCCGGTATGGACTAGTTATAGGTCCATACATAGAATTTTGATTCAATGCGTTTTGATCAAGATAATTCTGATATGTTTGGTTTTGTACATAAGCAGCTATACCCGTCTGAATTAAATTACCTACAGCATTATACCCGGTAATTGTGGCCTGGTTGGCCTGATTTCTAAAACCAATAGCCTGTTGATCATATTGATTAGCATTATTTGCAAAATTTGCTGACCTATTGTAATAATTCCTTATTTGATCAGAGGTATATTGATTTGCTGCGCCCTGAGCCACATTTCCTTCGCCTGCATAAATCCCAGCCTGCTGACCATATCCTACAGCCTCATTATTATAGGCATTTGATATAGTATTAGAAAAAGGATTGGTTACATTTGCTGTTAAGAAGCTTTGTTTTGCAGCAGCAGCTTTTAATGGTGCTTCATTTCTTAATTTTGCAACATATCCTGCCTTTTGTAATGCTGATTGCATAACTAATGCTTCTTTAGCGGGTGAATCAATACCTCTTTGTGCAAATGACTTTTGAATATTTGATTGTATCTGGTTATATTGTAATTCATACTTATCTAATCCGGATGCAATTAATGTATCGCCACTTAAGTTTTGATAGAAATGCGACAAATTGCTTAGTATTGGTCCGTATATCTTCTCCCAATTGGCATATTCGGCTTTTGCGAAATCTAATGCTTCCAGATTGATTGCATTTTGTTGAGCCATTGCTCTGGCTGCTGCTGCCTGTGCTTGTGCTGCCATCGCATTGGCTTGAGCTATTGCAGCTGCCATTGCTGCATCTCCTTGTGCTTGTGCAGCTTGTTGGTCTGCAGTTGCCTGGTTTGATGCATTTATTGCTTGTTGTGATGCAGCTTCTGCAGCACGGCGTGATTTATCAGCGGCATACTTTGTAAATATTCCACTGATAATCGATGAAACAATAAGCGCTCCGGCTATACCAAACATTGATTATCTCCTTTAATATTCATGATACAACATTCGCCAATCTAAGGTCTATAAGAATATCATTCACCGTTGTTTGTAATGTTTGTATCTGTGATGCTACAGTCTGTGCTTCAGCCTGAACATATGCTGCACCAGGAGTTACTAATGGCAATACAGAATCTGCTATGCTTGCCTGCCTGAGGTTTCTATCCAGGCTGGTAATATCCGCATTATTCTTCTCTATTTCAGCAGAGTTATTCATTACAACAGGTGATAAACTACTGATATTAGAAGAATTCGTCGTAATATCAACTGCATTTGCAGATATAGCTCTGTTATTGCTCATAATATCAGCACTGTTCTTATCTATCTCAGCAGAATTATTGGTTCTTGCAGAGGATAAGCTACTAATATTTATTGAATTCGTCGCAATTCCCGATGCATTTGCAGATATTGATATTGTATTTGAAAAAATATTTAATCTGTTTGTATCTATTACGCCGGTATTTACAGTTACCTGCGCACTTAATGTTGTATAACTCGCACTGCTTTCTACAACCTGTACTATAGGAGAATCAATTGAACTCAAAAAACCACTATCCGCACGAACACCAAAAGCAACGTCCAATTGTTCGACGAGCCTCGACAAGAAAATACGCAATGAGTTTACATTGGTAAGGTCTGTTGGAACAATGCCAAATGTATTTCTGTTATCTACCATTATCTCGTTTCAGTGGTTTATACTCTATTTCTTTAATGGTTCCTTTTCCGGTTAAATAGAACCGTATTGATGATCCCATCTGATATTCTTGCGGGACATTAATTTGGATAGGAGTTACTGAACCGGTAATTGTCCTTATCGCAACCTGTACCTCGTTGATGTAAATGGTCATGGTATGAGAACCACTTGCATAAACATAAATATCATTATACAACTTTATCTCTGATAATGCAGTAGATACAGAAGTTCCATTCTTTGCAATAGTAACACTGTCACTCATGTTGCCAGTTGAATACTCATATGTTACATCCGAACCTGCGAACATTTCATATAACCCATCTACTGTTTGTGCATAAAGTTTATCTTCTGCAACTACCAGCCATAGTGAAGAAAAGTCGAATGTTTTTATCGATGGTTCATACCTCAGATCCAGGCAAATTAATGAACCATCCAATAATTGACAATAATATACTTCATCATGAACTACTGCATTTATAGTTGAATATGTTTGTTTTCCAAGTTTGAACTTTGATACAACCTCAACCTTGTTGTTTGTGATTGAGCATATTCCATCAGTCGATATGAATACTAATGTCTCTCCATTAAATTTAATAGTCTTGTGATTTATACATCCTTGTGTACCACTGATAATATATTTAACAAAGGTATTACTGCTGGTTCCTGATAATAGATAGGTTTGATAATAGGTAAATACAACAATTCCGGTACTTATTACACCTATCCCAATTATTGTTGCATGAAAATTAATATAATTTGTTTCTGGCCAATAGTTTGGATTTCCAGAATCATCAGTAAAATATAGTTTAGGTCCAACGGCCCCAAGAAATCCACTATAGGCAGCAGTTAAGTATTTAAGTCCGGCAGGAGGTTTTCCATTATATGAAGAAGTTAAAGTGACAATCGCAAGATCTGCTGCTGCAATATAGTCAAGATATTCGGTTGTTGTGTTACTTAACTCAACTACTTTATTAAAACTGAGAAAAGTTCCTCCAATTCTATAAAGTATGATATTTGTAACCTGGGAGTCAGTAGAAGCAACAATATTGACATGAACTGATGTTGATGTATCCAAACCTTCAGCAAGGTCTGTGTACATATCAATCTCGTCGCTGATCGGCGATGGTTCTGATTCTGTACCATCCGTTGTATTATAATAGGTATAAACATATTGAACCGTATCTGTTACATCTGCAATATGTGCAGTTCCTCCCGTTAGTGTTGGTGCTACTATTGGGCCTGTTATTCCAAGATCTTGAGTATAACCAGAATAGACTTTTTTTGGGGTGATGCCATCTGTATAATATATCTTCCCCTGATATTCAAGATAATCCCTGGTGTCTGCATTTGCGAACCATTTTGATTCTGTTTCGAAATAATATGGTCGATCTATTGAGGTAATCGATGCTTGACTAAGTCCTTTGGATGACTTCAACTGTCCTGTTGTTGTATCAACATTTTTGCAAATAATTGCTTCATTTACAGCAATTAATTCTGGTGCCTTCCTAATATTTAATCCACCATTAAAGTATTGTAATTTCATGATGTTTATGCATTACGAATCAATGCCTCATACATCGCCGTCATTCCGTGGCGTTGTCGCATCGGCAATGAGGACTCTAGTTTTATAGGATCATTGACCTTGGTATAGAATAAAGGGAGTTTGGTACCAAGGTCACCATAAATCTCATATAGCGATGTGGGGGGAGTGTAGGCTCTGGCTTCATACCGGTCAAAAACATATGGCGAGTTGAACGTGATCACCTGATCTGCAACCCGTTCTGCTGCCTGTATCTGTGCGATGGCCCCACCCTTGCTATGGCCCACAATAATCATCTCTTTATTTGATTTTGGAACATGTTGTTTGATTTCGTTCCACGCCAACAGAAATCCCGCATGAGCTTTTCCAGACAAAAACTTTTCACTGACTGCAAAAATATCGAATAGCCAATCCATTAGCTGATCAGATCCACGATGCACTACCCACATCTGCGTGTCATTTTCAAATGCGGCCCATTGGTGTACCGGGTGGACAGATTTTGAGTGGAATTTCAGACCTAGGTCCCACGCGACATTACGATAAACCTCTTCAGTCTCGTAGATTGCCAGAGCGAGCTTTGCGGCTTGTAGTATCATTCCGTACTATCCGGAGTAGTTTCGCTGGTAGTCCGCCAAGTATCATAAATTGAATATAACGGATGACTTGGCTGACTTGGGATAAATGGATATGGTATCTGTGGATTAATTATTGCTTGCAAACGCATATATAATTCTTTCTCTTGCTTGCTCGTTAATTCAATGTGTACACCTTTTTTGATTTTCATTGGCTGTTTAGATCTATAAAATCTTTAATTTCTGTTTTAGTGTGCGCGTGATAATCCGCCTCTCCAGTGTTGACATTTATTGCCTCCCACCATACGCAATGATCCGGCGGATAGTAACCGTGGTTGCATACCTCATACCCCTCATATACGTATTTCCCATTGGCTATCTTTTTCAATTGAGAATCCCCGTGTGATTGGATGAACTGGGCGAGACATTGTTAACCGGTTGTGTCACCCCGGGTTGGTAAATTGACTGCGGGGCCCTATCGCTGATAAACCCTGAGCCCGGTAAATATTTGAATTGATCAAATCCAATTGGACCGGCAGGATTGAAGCCACCAGCTCCTCCGGAGGTTATGGCCCGGTCACCCATATTGATCTGAGTATCCGTAAATGCAAACGAATCGTTGCCACTACTCGATGCTAAACCGGGTTGTGTGACTGTTGATCCTGCGGGTACAGAACCTGGGCTGCTCGTCGTACCCCTGGTTCCTCCAATATTTAGCACCCGGGTTCCGGCCCCGGCCACTGCTGCTGAAGCAAGAGGCGCGATAATGTAGCTCCCGAAAGCGTAGATACCGATTGCTGTACCAACGATTTTTAACCCGGTTCCAACCACACCCATAACCTCGTGCTCGTATGCAATTTGTGCCTGATAGAAAGATCGAGCGATCTGTGAACATGGGCTCATCTCCTGTTGTCCTGCGGCAAGACGCACGGCTCTGACTACTGAAGCGGTTTCTTTGGCCCTGAAATAGGCAGCCTGTCCTGCTGCTGACAGACTTTTAACATCAGTGATGCTCATGGACGACACTTTAGGTTGAGCAGCGTAGCAGTCAGCCTGCGCAGAGGAAAGCTTGTCTAAAGCAGCTATCCCTGATGGTATACTTGACCTGGTACTGCCCGGGCCATAGGGTACGCCAGAGGCTGTGGTCATAGCAGCACCACAACCTGCGATGGTGAGGGTCGTTAGGACCATTAAAATCGATTTAATCATAGCATCCTCAGCAGCCCATCAAGCACAAATACAATCAATACCCATAAAATGATTAATCCAAATAATGTTAGCCATCTAGTCATAGTCAACCTCGTTTTGCGTTGTTCCAAGCCTTTGTTGCATAATCTAAACATTCGCTGGTTTGAAAGTCATAGCGTCTGGTATGAAATTCTACATGCCAATCTGCACAACAACTTCCAACTACATAAGCATAAGGGCCTACATGAGGATGTGAAAGTAGTAATTTATCTGGGATTTTCCCACAAGGACAGACTTTCAGTTCCATAGCATCCTCAGTAGCTCATCAAGTTCGATTCCAATCAATACCCATAAAACAAATAACCCAAATATTGATAACCATGAAATCAATTAGCCTGGCTCCTGAAATAATGCACCAATGCACCACCAACAGCATAAAGCGTCAAGATCGCATCAAAGCTTTGGTTAAACATCTGCATAAACGCCTGCTGATCAAATCCGGTTACGACCAGGGCGATAACAGGCAACAAAGCCATTACCCAGCCGGTGATTTTCGTACGATATCCTTTTAACATGTCATTCTCCAGTTGATACAAGTTTACGTCCACTATTGACATCACCCATGATTTTTACATTTGGCACATAGGCTAAAGCTTCAGCAACAGAATTCGTCCCATCAGTGTTACGTTGATGAGTTGTAACCTGGACAAGGCAGCCATCTGTCACCGCCATAGCTTTTGTGCTCTTCATCCAGCCTTCTTTCTGCGATGAGGCTTTGCATAGTAATTGAAACATATCTCCGTTTCCAACGACTTTTAAATCAGATATATTATGTTTAGCTTCGGAAACATCAGAATTGTGCAGGGTTTTTTCACTCATGGTCAAGCTCCAGGTAGTTTGTCTGTCAACATTATTGCCGCCAGACGGTTATAACGATTTACTAACTCTCGTGCTGCTTTGCTGTCCAGCAACTCCAGTTGGGCCAATTCATAGTTTTTGTCCTCAATCGCCGCAATCATTTTTTTGAATCCTAATAGTCCATCCACGCCCATATTGTACGCCATGTTGACAATCACGGCTTGACGATTAGCCGATAGCGTCCGAAACCAGTATCGCCTATAAAGCACGGAATAAATATTCGTTGTGCGCTCTTTTAAAATTATCGCCCCTTCCCGCCTCGTAAACGGTGATGCATCCAGATTTATACCGTACAGAATAGTTCGATTTCCCTTTGAGTCAGGGTATACATCACTGCTGAAGCCCTCTTCTTTTTTCAACAGCTCGTCGGCAATGACCAGTGGATTTGTCATGCGAACATCGCCTTGATCAGCTCCTTAATCCCAAATTGTTCCAAAACAAATAAACCTGCCATGCCGTAGGCAATATATTGTATTCGCATCATTGACCGGTTGATATTTCTGGTGATTTTAAACAATTCATTTTGATTAATGGTGAGCAACTTCATTTCCTCTCTGTGGTTTTTCATGCGCTCCTCCAACCTGGCCAAAGCAATTTCACCGTCGGTCATATCAGTTCCCTTCGCATTTTGGTACATCCTGCCATATTGCAATTGTAGTGCCTGCCAGCAAACCAATAACAATACCTGGCGCCCCTAAAGCAACAACAAAGTTATTTGCCACAAGACCACCAAAAAATGGATTGTGCACTTTTTGAAATGATCTCCGTTGTTCACATGGGAGGCTATCGATATACTTACCGATATATAATTTCAACGGGATTATATATGGCATTAATGGATTTAGCTCAATGCCATTATCCGATGCAGTTGCGAGCAGTGTTGTGCCGATGTCAGTATATTGGTACAACTCAACCGATTTGCCCTGTGGGGTAGTTGCACAACCAGCTAGTAATAAAATACTAATCAGCAGACTTTTCATCCAATTCTACCGATGTCTCAATTTTATGTTTCCACATCACAGCTTTGTCCACCATTTGTAGTCCACTATATCTAACAGCTGAATCTAATAGCTCTGCAAGGATTTGTAGTTCTTCATCTGTAGCGTTAAGTATTCTCATGTTTAAGTCCATGCAGGAATATAGTGTACAACTCCATTAAAAGTCACAGGTATGTATACTGCAGGATCACCGATAGAAGGTGCATTTGCAAGTGTTCCTGCGGCCGCACCTGCTCCACTTGTGCCGGTGAATCCAACAGATCCTGCATTATTCACTTTAAATTTACTTACTCCACCAACTTGCATATCACAAAGAAGCTGCTCACCAGAACCTAATAAAGTCTCTGTGCGATTTATTAAAAAGTCTGTATTTGCCGCTGTACCGGAAGCTTGATTATAAACTGGTTCGACAGATAAGAGTCTTGGATTACCTGAAACTGATGTATTGGCAGTTTGTTGCCCAAACATCAAAGCTTTACCGGATGTATTAGGTAAATAAATAATATCACCATCACCCGTTGAAGTAGTATTAACTCCAAAGAATATCTGATTATATGCAGGATAGAATCTTATATCTTCAGGTACGCCAAGTGACACATGTCCTCTTTCACTACAGGCAAATACAGTAGCTCCATCAGCATTAAGACTTAGTAAATCAGTATTATTAGGTGCAGCTATTGTAGTTAAATTAATAACTAGACCTGTAGCATTACCTGTTGTTAACTTATTTACTGTATAGTCAATCTTAAAGGCTATTTCATCACCTGTAGCATCATTAAGTGTTACAGGTGCAAGATAAGTATCTGCACCGGTTTGTGGAACCATTGCCTGAGGTGTTACTGTATCAAGTGTTAAAACATGTCGTTGTGTGCTCATAATAAGTACCCCGTACCATCATTATCAAGAAATGTTGTTGTACTACTATATACTGTACCTACACAGCTGATAAATATTGTATTAATGGTGAATGCTGAACTATTATTATCTAGTGCTATCAATTGTGAGCTATACTGCGCTACCGCTTCACTTGAGTATTTCAGTCCATTATTATCAAGGAATGGTATACCTAAATAACTTGTCCCGTTATTATCCAGAAACCCTGTGCTAATACTATAGACTGTACTATCATTGTCTGGTATTGACAATAAAATAAGTGATCGTATTACTGATCTTAATACATTCCGTAAAGCAAAGCGGACTGCAATTCTCATTTTATTCTCCAGAAAAGGAAACTACAACAGCATTCCCAGAGGTTTCAGTAAAAGCAATTTCAGTGACATTCTGCACATCGATAATAATCGACTGACTTCCGCCGATAACCGTTGCTTCAGTAATTGCAGTAGTATTCTCAAGGTATTTAATCTTCACAGCAATCGTACCCGCCCCGGTTACTCCGATAAAAAGCGTAATCAATTGATCCAGTGAAACCCAAGGACTATCTCCATTAAGAATGGTCTTCGTTGCACTACCCGCAATGCTATACTTTTCTCCTAATATTGACATGTTATGCCTCTTTGATGTCTTTTAAGGTATTTTCCCACTCGCCCGCTTCAATCCTTGATTTGATCTCAGTTTCTACTTTATCTTGAAAAGCAGCAACCAGTTTAGCATCTACTCCTTTAATTTCAACATTTTGCGCCATGTGCCATACCAGGTTCATTTCAGCGTTATTCAGTTCCATTCAATGTATCCTCTCTAATGTTTCCAACCGTTTAGTCAATTCCTGTACTGCCTTGATCAAAGGAAATACAAAAGCAGATTCTCCAACTCGTTGCATACCGTCTTCGTCCTCACTCCAACCAGCAAAATAAGTAACCCCTGCTTTATCCAAAGACGCTTTGACTTCCTGAGCAATTAGGCCCTGGTGGATGGTTTTGGTGTCAATGTCTTTTCCCTTGCTCTTCCATTCCTGCGGCCATTCACTAGCTTTTCTGAATTGAAATGATACAGGTTTTAAATCATTGATGAACGAAAGACCAAGACGTGTTCCTGCAATATTCTGTTTTTTTCTGATGTCAGAGGAAAATGACCAGGTGGCTGCAACAGTATAGGCTGCATTGATGTTGGCTGTTGCATTGCCGATTGTGACAGTAGTATCGCCTACACTTGTTACTGTATTTCCAATAACAATTTGATCTACTCCAACAGCGGTAGCAAGATTTGAATTATATCCTAATACAGTATTTCCTGATCCTGTTGTGCATAATAGTCCTGCATTGTAACCAATAAATGTATTGTTGGTTCCTGTTGTATTATTATATCCTGATAAAGCTCCAAAAAATGAGTTATAGTTACCATAATTAAAATAACCTGATTGGTAACCATATAAAGCATTGCTAACTGCCGACGCGTTCCAATAACCACTTTCATGACCATAAAATGCATTGCTGGATCCTGTGGTAAGTTTATAACCACTACGCATTCCCGTGCATGTATTTGAACCTGCGTTTGTAGCGGTATATCCTGCATTCCACCCTATAAATGTATTTGGCCCACTTGTTGCATTATTTCCTGCATTCCACCCTATAAATGTATTCGAACCAGAGATCGTATTACTTGATCCCGCATGATATCCAACATATATATTGCCTGATCCTGTTGTATTAGAATTCCCTGATTTAAGGCCACAAAATACATTTTCAGTACCAGAAGTATTTGAATATCCCGCTCTAAAACCACAAAATACATTACTGTTTCCTATAGTACTGACACGCCCGGCATGATAGCCAATAAACGTATTAGAATTTCCTGTTGAATTGGCGTTGCCTGCTTTGTAACCAACAAATGTATTTTCAACGCCGCTGGACATTAACTGTCCGGCGCCATAACCGATAAGTGTATGTCCGGTGTCTATTCCTGCAAAAGATAGTGGTGTATTCAGTCCTATCATTACCGAACTGTTCAATACGACAACCGGGTATTCTGTAACTCTTGATCGAGTAATCATGTCTTTATAATCACATTAGTAAATAATTTTGGATCAACAATAGAAAATGGCGTTGTACTTCCTGTATTACTGATGGTTACAATATGAGAATGTATACCTGAACTACCGGTGGCATTGCCAAGTTCAGCATAATACATTGCATGCCCTGATATAGTACCACCTGTTCCGGTGCTGATGTAGTTTGTATAACTATTGTGAGTATGTGTATGACTGCCGGTTGAATTAGTACTTCCAGTATGACCGTGTTCAGCTATTTCAGCCGTTGTCATGGTATGAGTTTCGGCACCAAATACACCACCGACTATATCCGCGGCAGTGTCTGTTATTGTATCTGCCGAAGTACCGCCCATGTTGTCAAGCCCAGCCGAACTTCTACCTCTCCTGTCGGGAACATTAAAGGTTGTTGAACCATCTCCAACACCAAATAATGTACCGATTACTGTAAATAGATCAGAATAAGTTGTCCTTGATACTGCGGTTCCATCACACAATAAATAACCCGTCGGAGCTGTTGCCCCGCCATAGTCCAACATGACGCCGGTCATTACTCCAGCAGCTGCAGTAGCAGCAGGATACAAAAGAATCAGTTGAGTACCGTCAAACCAGGCAAGAAAAGGCTGTAATACCTGGATATCTCCTGCAGCAAGATCAATGGGAGCACCACCTGCAATCTTTTTCAAGTTGACGGTGATTGGCCCCATGGTTGCTGTTACTGCAGCAGTATTGGTGTTTAAAGGAACAATAAGCCACCATTGTTTGAGAGTGAATACATCACCACTCACAGGTGCCGGCACTACGGTAAGATTAAGAGCATTGACAAGTCCCGAATCTATTGCAACAAATCTTGTGTCAAGAGCCGATGCCCATGCTGGAATATCAATTGCCGTCTTTAACGATAAAAAATCAGAAGTTGCCGCATCTCCGGAATAGGGAATATTGCCAGAATTCAATTTGTCAATATTGACCACAACGCCACTTCTGGTTTGCGTAACCGTACCAGCACCCAGTAATAAATCCTCAACCCCGGCTAATTCTTTGATGTATGAATCAGTCATTAAAACGTCTCAGTAATTTCAGACCTTAATACATACCCGGAACAAGCAACTACAGCAGTAACCGATGCAAATACATTGGCTGTGAGCGCGTTTTGCAGGACATCACCATTTAATAATACATATTTACCACTTTTAGACGGGATGGTTAACACAACATTAGTGGCTGCAGTTGTATCACCAAATTCAACCGTCACCGTGACTGCAGCAGTATGATTGTTCACCGCATACAAATAAACCCGGTCCAGTCGATCAATTGCAGCAATGGCCGTGTGTATCAATGTCCCGGGCGTACCCGTTGCAATAATGGGAATATACTTGCCATTCGTTGATCCTGATAATATGCCATTTGTTGCCATGTTATGCCTCTGCGAAAAATTCTGCAGTATAAGGTGAAAAAGATGAAAAAGAGGAAGTTATTGCATAAAGATCATCAAGTGCGGTTTTTACCGAAACCAGGTCTGAAGTTGCTGTATCACCAGTATACGGAATGACTGTTGAATTGATCTTGGTAATTGGTAGAGACGCTGAACTGCGTAATTGTGTGACCGTTCCCTGACCAAACAGAAGATCTTCTATACCACCCTGGAGTTTGTTTAATGTGATCGTATCGGCCACTTAAAAACCTCCTGTGTAGGGTGCGTCATACTGGGTATGTGATCCTGTAAAATCCTGTTCACTGTCTTTGATAGCCTCGGCAACTTCAGAATAAAAGAAATCCAGTTTCTTTTTTCCAAGCGTTACATTCTGGATATCCCGATCATCTAATAAAGCCATTCCGGCGATATAAAACTTCATCGCCCTGTCAAATAATTCACCAATCTCAAGATTTGTTGATGTATCTATAATGGCCGCTGGACGACGATAATAATAAACCGTCATATCAGAATAAGTAGACCTTGTCAAACCTGTCGTTACTCCATACAAAGAAGTAAAAACTACAGGACCATCTGTTCTCACAACATTACTGACTATACCATAATAATCAATCAATATTGCAGCACCAGCAGTATCACTGCCATCAACTAATACCCCGTAAGGCGAGGACAACGTTGCCAACGTGTCCAAAGTTGCAGTTGAGGCTATAGAAGGGATTGGATAAACCTTAAAACGCATAAAATCCAACTTGTCATAAATAACGGCCTTAATCGTTGAACCTATTTGTGTTTCCCAACTTGTCCCATAGTCTCTATCAGCCCCTTCATGGGAAACAAACGGCAACTTGTCTCCAACACTATCTAATACCCTTGATAATGCTAGGAAGTTTGCCGGAAGTTGATATTCTGCCTGATTAGATACCAGGGCAATAATGGTTTTTGTTCTTAATAATTTTGCTTTTATGCAAATGATTTTTTGTGCTTCATCAGCCAGTCTCAATAAACGGGCATCTGTCCAACGCTCTTTATTTGGATCAGCAAGTGAGTCCCGAGATCTCTCCAATATATCATCTAATCTGGTCAAAGGATTACTCCAATGCCCCTAAAGAGGGGCATTCAGTATACAACGGAAGGCAAGCCTTATGTAGCCTGACTTTCATCAACTTATCCAATATATGAACCATTGAGTCGATCCAGTTCAACATATTCAACAACAACTTCACAAATCAGGGCCCCGTTAGCAGGAGCAGTTGTTCCGGGAACAACCGTTAGTGCGCCTCCTGTCGCAAAATAACCCTGAGTAGTCGTAGTTTTCAACCCGGTTGTAGCTACCGCAACATTTGTTGCAACAGAAGTACTGCCAACTTTAACCGTTATTTGGGCACCAGCAGTACCAGAGGCTACACTGACATTGGTCCAAACACGGGTAACCAATACCCGCTCAGGCAATGTGGCTACCTGGTCCGACGTCAGGATCTGTGATTCAACCAGGGCAAAAACCCCAATAGAAGCTTCACGCCGCTGGTTAAATGTGCCATTTCGTGTGATATCAACCATTATTCAATCCTCTTAGAGTTTGACATCAAAAGCAATTACACCATAATCAAGTGCAGCTCTCTTGGCTTTTGAATAGTCTGAGTTTTCAGCAGTCAGATTGGTCTTTTGTGAATTCATCCAAAATTCAACAGCAGACTCCGATTTAATCCCAAAATCATTGGATTCCTGAAATTTGTAGTCAGGCTGCTTTCCAAATGCCAATTGGATTGCTCCTTCCCCCATAATCAGATTACGCGAATATTCAGCAGATGCATAGCTACTTTCACCAGACCATGCGCTGTTTGTTGCATCATATTGACGCATTCCACTAATTTCGACTTCAGTACCTTCCAGTCCATTGGATGTTGAAGTACCAAAGAAAGCTTCAGCCTCAACAAGAATCAACTGACCAATCTTGCCGAGAATACCACGAAAAACCCGATTGCCGGAACCGCGAAGGTCTGCAGACTGCGCTATAGACATAATCCCGCCCGCAGCTGTATTGCCCTTGATGTTGGCCGCTGTGAAAGGATCTACAACCAATAACCAAATAGACCGACCATCTTCAAGACGATATGGCTTTAGTGGAGCGCGCTGTGAGGCTGCTGTACCCGATCCAAAGGCCCCGGTCATATAACCAGTTCCGGTACGCAGGCTCTTCTCTACTGTAACAAGGTTTGTGTATGTCAATGCATTAGTTGATGCATTGAGTTGGATCGTATGGGTTGGAACTACACCATCCTTATAACCTTGGGCCGTATCAAAGATCGCCTGATCCTTGAACCTCACAAATAGATCACCAAGTTTCATCCTTGAATCAGTATGCTGGGTGATATTCAGATCACCAATGTCCACCGCATCAAACTTATCACCATTATCAGTAACTAAACGGTAGCGATCTACACTGACAGAAGTTGAGAACTTACGCTTCTGTTCACCATTGCCAAAGGCCGTGTTTTTACCCTTAATGGCTTTTCCTACAAGATTGCCATCAAAGTCAAAAGTAACGTTATTCCCATCAGAAGGTGATTCATTGTTTACTTGAAAAATCAAGCTTTCCATAGACATTCCAGTGTACGGAGACCAGAATGATTTTGAAGATGCCTGAATTAAACCCTCACGCATCCACTTTTTGCGTTTCAGAGCTGAACTTGATGATACGACTGCTGTAGCCATGATGTTTCTCCATAAAGGCTACATTTCGCAGCCTCAAAAGACAGTTTTAGCGTAGTCCGTGATCTCCTGAACCTCAATGGCTTCATTAGATGCATCTGACCCACCACCGGCGCTACCTAAATTAGGTTGCGCTGCTAATTCCTGACCACCGACTATCTTTGGTGCAACCAGATAATCATGGGCCTCGACCAGGAACTCTTCAAAGGAGATAATACCCTTTGCTAACTTCCCGGAGATCCTCGGAGGAATCTCATCCTGTAATGTCTGATCAGTAATCTGCGCCGTTGGATGCGCTGAATTAAACTGGTTTAACACCTCAGTTCGTCTGCTTATCTCTGCCTGTTGAGCCGCATTGGTCGTGATTGCGGTGAGCTCTTCTTGTAGTTTGGTATTGGCCTGCTGTTCCAGTTCATTGTACTTCTTTCGCCAGGCTTCAGGATCCTCAAGTTTCATGATATCCAATTCAGCCCTGGTGGCTTCGTCAATCTCAACTGGTGCCATTACCCTCTTTTCAAGCTCTCCACGGAGCACTTTCTCTGCCTTCAACTCATGCCGCGTCTTACTCAGGGCGCTTTCTGTGTCTCTGCGACGCTTCTCTGTCATTGCAGCAAATTTAACTTCATCTGCAGCTTCGACTGACTCAGGGAATTGCCAAACTCCTTTGTCATCCTGCGTAAGCTTTCCTACAACTGCGCCTACTTGTTGCTCAAAGGTCTGCTTACCTTGAGCCTCAGCTTCATCTGGGTTGCTCATAATCATCTCCAATAATAAACACTCGAAAGTATATCAGGGATTAATTACATTGTAAAGTTATAATTTTATAAAAACTATATACAACGGAAGGCAAGCCTTGATATAATTAATAAATGAAATCTAAAATTTATGCGTTCAGCGTTAAAGCACAAGATCAGGAGACAACCAGGATCATTAATGATCTCAGGAAATGCTGCCTGGCTGAAGGACGATCCTTTAGTTGGGCGATCATTGAAGCACTCAAACAATATACAGCGGAAGGCAACTTGCCTTATACAGCGGAAGG
>ENA-ORDP01000180-ORDP01000180.1-marine-sediment-metagenome-genome-assembly--contig:-NODE-180-length-42468-cov-4.542122_pt1 | contig 42468 bp, 42 predicted proteins | sample MGYA00248627_ERZ508539 | MGnify/ENA primary metagenome ERZ508539 (study PRJEB26208, sample SAMN05571518) | marine sediment metagenome | biome: deep sea; feature: Hydrothermal vent; material... | reverse complement strand
TGATGGAGTGATGGAGTGATGGAGTGATGGAGTGATGGAGTGATGGAGTGATGGATATACTGAAAAAAGTAAACCGGACGATAAAAAAACACTCCATGCTGAAAGGAGGAGAGCGGGTACTCGTTGGTCTCTCTGGCGGGCCTGATTCGGTCTCCCTCCTGCACTTACTGAATGAACTGAGGGAAGAGTGGAGACTCTCCCTTAATGCCCTATACGTTGACCATGGTCTGAGACCTGAAAAAACCCCCTGCGAGATTGACTTCTGCGCTGAACTGACAGAAAGGCTGAATGTCCCCTGCAGTGTTAAAAAAGTGGATGTGAAGGAGTTTTCGGACAAGGAGAACCTCAGCATACAGGAGGCTGCGAGACATCTCAGATACATTGCATTTGAAGAACATGCCTTTCAGATAGAGGCCGACAGGGTTGCAACAGGACATAATGCCGATGACCAGGCTGAAACCCTCATCATGAGGCTTTTACGAGGGTCCGGTCCAAGGGGGCTCTCCGGCATACCGCCTGTCAGGGGAACGTTCATAAGACCTTTAATCATGGTGGAACGCAGTGAGATCGAGAAGTATCTGGATGAGGGAGGCATCAGGTTTATTATTGACACATCAAATCTGAAGCAGGATTATCTGCGCAACAGATTGCGGCATGAAGTCATGCCGATCCTCAAAAAATATAATCCGAATTTAACAGGGACCCTCTGCAGGACAACCAATATCCTCCGCGAGGAGAATGAGTATATGGAGATTGCAGTAACAAAGTCACTCATGAGGCTTATAAGCCGTAAAACAGGCGATAGAATAGAACTCTTCCTTTCGCCCCTTGAGAATATGGAGAAGGTTATCCTCAGGAGGGCGCTTATCAGGGCTATTGAAGAAACAAGGGGGTTGCGGGGGATCGGGCTTGAACACATTGAAGAGATTATATCCCTTATAAGGACAGGCTCAAGCGGCTCAAGGATTTACCTGCCGGGGGGGATCCGTGTCATAAAGGACTATTCCACTATGATTATTACCTCGGCAGCGCCTCTGAAACTGGGTGAGCATGTATTGCAGGTTCCGGGGGAAACAGTATTGAAGGAGTCCGGTCTTGTCCTGATATCGAGTGTCGGTGATGATTCAACCGGTACAGGAGATGGAAAAACAGAGGCGGCTTTTGACTTTGACATGCTCCGTTTTCCTCTAAAGGTGCGCTCAAGGCAGGCAGGAGATTTCTTTTATCCATCCGGGTTTGGAAAGAGAAAAAAACTGCAGGACTATTTTGTTGACGAGAAGGTTCCGAGAGACATAAGAGACACAGTCCCTTTGCTTCTTTCAGGAGAGGATATTCTCTGGGTAGTTGGATACAGGATGGATGACAGGTACAGGATAAGTCCCTCATGTGCAAGGACCCTGAAAATAACCATAAAGATGGCAAAATAGGATCAGCCGTAAAAGGTCTGATTCTGCCCGGTTTGTGGTATAATTTTGTCAGGAGATCGTCTTGTTTTACAAACCATGCTGTCCTGAAAGGAGGGGATTATGAGAGAGGTTGAGACAAGAGAGGCTATATCCGGAATTCACGGGATGAGTCAGGGACTCGAGGAGGCCATCTCTCTGTTGTATAATGCATTTATTTATAACAGGGATACCTTTATCGATGAAGCCGAAGTTATCATAAAAGGGGTGCAGGAGACTGAAGAAGACCTGACTGATAAGTTGATCACAGCATCGAAGTCAGATGATACAGCACGTCTCTTCTCTCCTATTCCCTCCCACATAGAGAGGATGGCCGGCAACTTTGAACACATAGCACGCTCTATAAGGACCAAGGTGCGGGAGAGTATACTCTTCAGCGACAAGGCAATCTCGGAGCTCAGTTTTCTCTTCCAGAGGACCAGGGAAATATTAAATACCACCAGTGACCTGATACTTGCAAGAAATACGTTTATTGCAAATTACATAAAGAAATCAGAACTGGAGATTGAAAGGACAGCCGATCAGTTTGCCACACTCCATGAGGAACGGCTGATCCAGGGACTCTGCCTTCCGAAGTCATCAGGACTCTACATTGTCATGCTTGATTCAATAAAGCGTATTGCATGGAATGCCAAGGAGATTGCCCGGAAACTCACAAGATGATTTCATCCCTGCCCTGACAGAGCAATTGTGTTATAAAGTGTAAGGAGGTGTTGAGATGAAAATAAAAGAGATAGTTTTTATTGTGGAAGAAGACCTTTGTCACTTCGATAAAGATGAAGAAGTTCCGAATATAGTTCGTCTGCACATTGTAAAAGAGGAAACGTTTGCCTATGCCTGAGATTCCCAAACATGTTTTTGTAAGTCAGCTGTTTGGAAGGCAGGATGAAAAAACAGACACACCTGCACCCCTCTTGATAGAGGGAAAAATCCCGGAGATCTGTTAAAGAGATATAATCTCACCTTCCATCTTCTTTATATCAACTACTGCAACTGTTGCCTTGCCATACAGCCAGTGACCTGCCTCTCCCGGGTTCACCATCAGTGTATTGTTAATCTTTCCAATCTCTGCACGGTGTGTATGACCATAAACTATCAGGTCAAAATGTCCACTTGAAGCAAGGTCATCAACAAGGTCAGGCTCATGCATCACCACTATCCTTTTCTCCGAGAACGTGAATTTATGCGGTTGACAGTGGATCCTGCCCTTTGAACGGTCCCTGAGCAGAAGCCTGTCTCCGTCATTATTTCCGTAAATACCGACAAAATCCGCCCTTAGCTTCTCAAATGGTTTTAAGGAAAACGGGGATGTGAAATCCCCTGCATGAACAATAAGGACAACCCCTCTTTCATTAAAGACAGATACAGCCTGCTCTATCCTGTCTACATTATCATGGGTATCAGATATCAGTCCGACCAACATAAATCCTCCTTGTTGCAGTCATCATTTTATAAACCTTAAAACAATGAATCCCCCAATTAAAATAGCTGCAAATCCATATGTAAGAAGGTTAAAATACCTGTCAATAAAATTTCTGATATGTTTGCCGAAAAGATAGATTAATCCGCCGACAAGAAAAAACCTTGCACCTCTGCTCAGAAATGAAACCACCATAAAGACTGAAAAATTCACCTGAAAAAAACCTGCAGAGATGGTAAAGACCTTATACGGGATCGGGGTAAACCCGGCTATTGCAATCGCCCATGCCTCATAGTCCCGGAAATAGACCCGGACCGTCTCAAATGTCTCCTTGCTCACATAATGAAAGAGGATACCCTGGCCAAAAGCCCAGAACTTCATCCCTATAAAGAAACCAATGGCACCACCGATAACAGAACCGGCCGTGCAGACTGCTGCGTAGTAAAAGGCCCTCTTGCGTAATGAAAGGCTCAGGGCAATGAGAAGCACATCAGGGGGGACAGGGAAAAAGGATGACTCGGCTACGGCAAGCAGAAAGAGGGCTGGAACACCATATGGTGTCTCCGCCCAGTGTAAAACCCAGTCATAAAGCCTCCGCAACATCTTCACAATATTAATAATAAACAAAACGAATTAGAATTACAAATATCACCCTTTTCCCCCTCCATATTGACTCTGAAAAATGATAAATGCTAATTTAGTGCATTGCTCTCTGCATCAGACGATGCTATCAGCTTCTTTAAAGGGGAGGACAAATTAATGAATGGCAGTCCGCTTATAATGCTTCAGAAATACGGCCAGAGCTTTTGGTATGACAATATCAGCAGGGGGATACTGAAATCAGGAGAGCTGAAGAGGATGATAGTGGAAGAGGGGCTCAGGGGTGTAACTTCAAATCCCACAATATTTCACAAATCCATCCAGTCCGCTAATGACTATGATGAACAGTTCCATCAACTGCCCGGCAAGGAGGACTCCGACAAGGATCTGTTTTATGCCCTTGCAATACAGGATATAGTTGAGGCCTGCGATCTGCTTATGCCTGTTTATGAGGAGAGCAACGGCTTGGACGGATATGTGAGCATTGAAGTTGACCCTCATCTTGCTCATGATACCGAGGGGACCATCACGGAGGCAACCGAACTCGCTGAAAGAATAGGAAAACCGAATCTCATGGTAAAGGTCCCGGCCACCAAAGAAGGCCTCCCTGCCGTTGAAGAGCTCCTCTCCCGCGGTTACAACATCAATGTCACGCTTCTTTTCTCTACAAAACGGTATGAAGAGGTTATAGACGCTTATATGAAAGGGTTAGAGAGAAGGGTCTCGGAAGGCAAGGCTATTGACAGGATTGCCTCTGTTGCAAGCTTTTTTGTGAGCAGGGTGGATACCCTCACGGATAAACTTCTTGAGGAAAAACTTAACATGGCAGGGGATGATGACGAAAAAGAGGGGATAAAGTCCCTTATGGGCAAGGCAGCCGTTGCAAACGCAAAGATAGCCTATCAGCTCTTTAAGGATGCCTTTTCATCACAGAGATTTTTTGTCCTGATGGAAAAAGGGGCAAAGATTCAGAGATTGCTCTGGGGCAGCACAAGCACAAAGAATCCGGCATACCGTGATGTCCTGTATGTTGAGGAACTTATAGGCCCCGGTACGGTCAATACAATGCCCGATGCCACATGGAGGGCTTTTAAAGACCATGGAAGGGTTGGCCGCACTATTGATGCGGACATCGAAGCTGCGATAACAACCATTCAGTCAATAGAGGAACATGGAATCAGCATTGCCCTGGTTACAGGAGAACTCGAGGATGAAGGGGTGAGGCTCTTTACCGAATCCTTTGATGCCCTGCTTAACCTGATTGCCGGGAAAAAAAGGACGGGGACCTGTTAACCTTGAAACTATCATGAGAACCTGGATTTTAATCATACCTCTTTCCCTCTTCCTCCTCATCTCCTGTGCAACGATGTCATGGCAGGCGAGACAGAATGAGGCGGATGCTCATTTTAAACTCGCCATTTCTGATCTGGACAGAGGCCAGATGCAGGCAGCCTTTGTAGAGCTACAAAAGAGCATAGAACTTAATCCCGGGAATAAAAGGGTACATAATGCCCTTGGTATCGTATACCGTTACTTCGGAAATACGAAAAAAGCTGAAGAGGCTTTTAAGGCAGCAATCCGGATAGATCCTCAATATTCAGAGGCATATAATAACCTCGGCGTGGGCTATATGAAGACTATGCAATGGGATAAGGCTATCAAGGCATTCCGGAAGGCGTTGGATAACCTGTTGTATCCAACGCCGGAAACGGCCTTTACCAATCTTGGAAAAGTTTATTACAGGAGGGGAGAGCTTGACAAATCGATACGCGCTTACAAAAAAGCCATCAAACGGGCACCAAGCTATAATGCCCCTTATTATGGATTAGCACTCTGCTACAATGCCCAGGCCAGATATGGTGATGCCGCTGAGGCACTTACCGAGGCCATCAAACTTGATTCCGTTTTTAAGGGAGACAGGGAAAAGGCAAAACAAGAGCTGACCAGACAGAAACTGAAGGCTATTGATAAGGGAGAAGAACAGGATTATATTAATTTACTCGATATACTCCATTACTGAATAAAGATGGAAACAAATGAGTATATGCAACGGCTTTACCTTGAAGCCATAAAGGCCATGAAGAATGCAATCGCACCATACTCCAGGTTCAGAGTCGGGACGGCACTGCTCACCACTGAGCATAAGATATATACCGGCTGCAACATTGAAAACCCCTCCCTCATGCTGAGCGAATGTGCCGAAAAGGTGGCCATACTTAAAGCTGTCTCCGATGGGGTGAAGGATATCCGGGCAATTATGATCGTCTCAGACATGGAGGGTTATTGTTACCCCTGTGGTTCCTGCAGACAGATAATTTACGAATTTGCAACAGATGCCGGGATATTCGTAACGGGCAAAAAAGGCATCAGGAAATATTTGATAGAGGAGCTTTTGCCCCATGCCTTTAAATCATAGGATGATAAAAGACAATAAAAAGATATATGTTCCGTCCGGCTATCAATTCTCCGTTGCCGCTGCAGGCATCAAATATAAGGACCGGCCTGATATGGCCCTGATATATTCCGAAAGGGAGGCCGTTGTTGCCGGGACATTTACATCAAACAGGGTGAAGGCGGCCCCTGTTGTTCTGGATATAAAAAGGGTCAGGTCGGGAACGGGAAGGGCCATTGTCATAAACAGCGGAAATGCGAATGCCTGCACAGGGCACAGGGGAATGATAGATGCCGAGACCATATGCAGGGATATATCAAAAAGACTTAACATACCTGAAAAATCCATACTCATTGCATCCACAGGTGTTATCGGAACCCCCCTGCCCATGGAGAGGGTGCAATGGGGTCTGGAAGACCTCTCAAGGGAGACTGCCAGTACCGGCATAGAGGATGTTGCAAGGGCAATAATGACAACAGACAAATTCCCGAAGGTCAGCTCAAGGATGATTAAAACCGGCAGAACCGAGGCCATACTATCGGGTGTAGCTAAAGGGGCCGGCATGATCTCTCCGGATATGGCCACAATGCTCTGCTTCCTGCTGACAGACCTGGCGATTGAGAAAAAAGCCCTCAAACGTGCATTGAAAGAAGCAACGGAGAGGACCTTTAATCTGATAACCGTTGATGGTGACATGAGCACTAATGATACAATTCTGATAATGGCTAACGGTGCAGCCGGGAACCGCCCACTGACGGAAAACTCTTCAGGTTATAAAAAATTCAGGGAAACGCTCTTCGATCTAACAGATGAATTTTCACGGATGATTGTTCGGGATGGAGAGGGAGCAACCAGACTGATTATTATAAGGCTACGCGGTGCAAGGAATTATCCGGATGCAAAAAAAGCGGCTTTTTCCGTTGCAAAGTCTCCCCTGGTAAAGACCGCCATTTATGGCAGGGATGCCAACTGGGGCAGAATCATGGCCGCCCTCGGGTATTCGGGGGCGCTTGTAAGGGAGGACTCTGTTGATATATCAATCAACGGGATAAATCTCGTCAGAGGCGGGCTGGGAAGAGGAAAGGACGTGGCTGCCTCAGAAACTTTGAGGCACAATAATGAGGTTACCATTGACATCAATCTCAACATTGGAACAGGGGTGGAAAGGGTATATACGTGTGACCTTACTGAGGAATACATAAGGATCAATGCAGCATACCGAACATGAGAGGGCAGGTTCGATAGATAGTTAAGCCTGCATTTTGTTATAATAATAACTAAACCTCAGAAAGAATGAAGGAACAAACAGAGGGACATGGATTTAAAATAGCCGGCAAGCAGACTGACAAAGGTGATGAATCTATTTCATCCCGGTAGCTCCGGTTAATATAAGGGTTTTTAGAATTAGAGTGTTAAAAGACTACATTCAGAAAATAATGGAGGAAATATGAGTTCAGTCACCAAGGCATTACTTCCGGCAGCAGGACTCGGAACGAGGTTCTTACCGGCCACAAAGGCATCTCCCAAGGAAATGCTTCCGATTGTGGACAAACCGATGATACAGTATGCTGTAGAAGAGGCGGAGGCATGCGGCATAAATGAGTTCATCATTGTTACCGGCAGACACAAGAGGAGTATTGAAGACCACTTTGACACTGTATATGAACTTGAAGAAGACCTGAAGCAAAAGGGCAAGAAAAAACTGCTGGAGATGGTAAGGAGGCTAAGTAACATTGACTTTGCATATATACGCCAGGGAAGACCTCTCGGTCTCGGGCATGCCATACTCATGGCAAAACCCTTTGTGAAGAATGAAGCCGTTGCCGTACTTTTGAGTGACGACGTTATAGACCCTCAGGAACCATTACTAAAGACGATGATAAACCTCTATGAAGAACTTGACTGTCCTATTGTGGCACTTGAAGAAGTACCAAGGGAGGAAATAGATAAATACGGAATTATAGAAGGGACGGTGGAGGGTAAAGACCTTTACAGGATAACGGACTTTGTTGAAAAACCAAGACCCGAAGATGCACCAAGCAATCTCGCTATAATAGGCAGGTACATCCTTACCCCTGATATTTTCAAGATCCTCGAAACCATGAAGCCCGGCAGGGGGGGAGAATATCAGCTCACCGACGCCCTGCAGATACTCCTTAAGAAAAGATCCGTCTACGGTTATGTCTTCAGGGGCAAAAGATATGACGCCGGTGACAAGTTCGGATTCCTGAAGGCAACTGTCGACCTTGCATTGAAGAGCTCAAATGTCTCTGAGAAGTTCAGGGAATATATTCTGCATGTTGCAGAGAAGCTAAGGAAAGAAGAGAAGCAAAAGTAAATTACCATGGAATATCTACTCAAAGAGGTTTTTTATTTAAAGACCGAGGCCAGGAATGATTATCCTCCTGTAGATATCTATGAAAGAAAAAATGCTGTTGTCTTTGTTATAGACCTGCCTGGTATAGAAACAGGAGATGTACTGATAAAGGTTTATCATGATTTACTTATAATTGAAGGCATGAAAAGAGAACCCATTAGTGAAAGGTGTGGTATATACATCTGCATGGAGAGAGAATTCGATAGTTTCAGGAGGATTCTCCCCATACCGGTCCCGGTCAATCCGGCTGACGGCAGGGCTATTTACTCCGACGGCGTACTTACAGTGACTCTGCCTAAACCGAAAGACAGGGTTTATAAAATAAAAATAGAAAAGGAGTAATTATGGCTGATCCGATAAAAGATGAAAAAGAGATCGAGATTCCTGATACCTTACCCGTTCTGCCTGTAAGGGATATTGTTGTCTTTCCTTACATGATAATACCCCTCTTTGTAGGAAGAGAGATGTCCATCAAGTCTATTGACCACTCTCTTAATACAAACAGGATGGTACTGCTCCTGACCCAGAAAGACCTGAGTGTTGAAAACCCCTTGCCTGAGGACCTTCACAGGGCAGGGACCGTCGGGCTTATAATGAGAATGCTCAAGCTCCCTGACGGCAGGGTAAAGATTCTTGTCCAGGGGCTCACAAAAGCCAGGGTCCTGAATATGGATGTTAAGGACAATTATTTAGAGGCCACGATTGAAAAGATTGAGGATACAAAACCCGCTGAGATGACTATTGAAATAGAGGCACTGATGAGAACGGTCAAGGAGCAGCTGGACAGGTCGGTCTCTCTCGGCAAGACCATACTGCCTGATATTATGGTGGTAATCGAGAACCTCGATGACCCTGGAAGGCTTGCCGACCTTGTGGCATCAAACCTTGGGCTGAAGACCGAGCAGGCCCAGGAAATCCTTGAGATATCGGACCCGGTCCTGAGACTTAAACGGGTCAGTGAGATTCTGGGCCGGGAGATCGAACTCCTGCTTGTACAACAGAAGATCCAGACTGAGGCAAGGGGAGAGATAGATAAGACCCAGAGGGAGTATTTTCTCAGGGAACAGCTAAAGGCGATACAGCGGGAACTTGGCGAGATAGATGAGCGGGCAGAAGAGATAAACGAATTCAGGAAAAAGATAGAAGAGGCCAGGATGCCTGACAAGGTACTGAAAGAGGCGGAAAAACAACTCAAACGGCTTGAAAAGATGCACCCGGACAGTGCGGAGGCAGCTACTGTCCGGACTTATCTTGACTGGCTTGTTGAAGTACCCTGGAGCAAATCAACAAAGGACATCCTGAATATCAAGGCGGCAAAAAAGGTCCTTGATGAAGATCATTACGACCTTGAAAAGGTAAAGGAACGTATACTTGAGTATCTGAGTGTGAGGAAGCTGAAGGCAAAGATGAAGGGACCGATCCTCTGCTTTATCGGCCCGCCAGGGGTTGGAAAGACCTCGCTCGGCCGCTCAATAGCAAGAAGCCTCGGCAGGGAATTCGTAAGAATGTCCCTCGGTGGTGTAAGGGACGAGGCTGAGATCAGGGGACACAGACGCACCTATGTAGGGTCTCTTCCCGGACGGATTATACAGGGTATCAAACAGGCTGGAACCAATAATCCTGTGTTTATGCTTGATGAGGTCGATAAGATAGGAATGGATTTCCGTGGAGATCCTTCATCGGCACTACTTGAGGTCCTGGACCCTGAACAGAATAATTCATTTGTGGATCACTATCTCGGTGTCCCCTTTGACCTCTCAAATGTCATGTTCATAACCACGGGGAATATGATGGATACCATCCCGGGTCCTTTAAGAGACAGGATGGAGATTATTTATCTGAGTGGTTATACGGAAGAGGAGAAACTGGGGATTGCCATAAACTACCTCATCCCCAAGCAGCTTGAAGAACACGGTATTACCGGGAAGATATTGAATGTCACGGATTCAGGTCTCAGGCTTTTAATCTCCCAGTACACGCGTGAGGCAGGGGTGAGAAACCTTGAGAGGGAGATCGCAAATCTCTGCAGGAAGGTAGCCAAACAGATTGCCGAGGGCAAGAAAAAGAGGTTTGTCATAACGGCAAGAAATCTCCATAAATTCCTCGGAGCGCCAAAATATCTTCCCGAGGAAGAGATGGAAAAAGACGAGATTGGTGTATCCACAGGCCTTGCATGGACGGAATCCGGTGGTGATATCATCTATATTGAGGCAACAACGATGAAGGGCAGAGGTAACCTGACTCTCACCGGTCAGTTAGGCGATGTAATGAAGGAATCTGCCCATGCCGCCCTGAGTTATATCCGTTCACGGGCAAAAACTTTAGGAATAAAGGAGGATGTCTTCTCAAAGACAGATATCCATATCCATGTACCTGCCGGTGCAATCCCGAAGGACGGTCCTTCTGCCGGTATCACGATGGCAGTGGCCATAGCATCTGCCTTCACCGGCAGACCTGTTGATAAGAAGATCGCTATGACCGGAGAGGTAACCCTCAGGGGACGGGTGCTGCCGATCGGTGGTCTCAAGGAGAAGATCCTTGCAGCCAAAAGGATGGGTATACCCAGGGTGATCATACCCAAGAGAAACGAAAACGACCTTGAGGATATCCCAAAATATGTGAAGAAGAATGTGGATGTTATTTTTGTTGACAAGGTGGGTGATGTCCTTAAGGTTGCCTTAAAACAAAAGAAAAAGACCACGACAAGCAGGAAAACAAAGACTGTCACACCCGGAAAGACAAAGATTACCGTAATCAAAAAAAGCAAAACAGCTGCAACCGGGAAGACAAAGACTGTTGCAGCAAAAAAAAGAAAGACGTAATGATATTTTCTCAAAAGACTGGTCTGAACAATTACGAAAAAACAGATGAAACTTGGAGATGCCGGTGAGCTTAACATATTGGAAAGGCTGAGGAAACGATTTGCTTCCTGCTCTGAGGACGTACTCGTCGGCATAGGTGATGATGCAGCAGCTCTGGACATTCAGGGTCATACACTGCTTATAAGTACTGATACCATGACCGAAGGAATACACTTTGATCTCACCCTCGTTACACCTTATCAGGTTGGTTTCAAACTCATATCCTCCAATGTAAGCGATATATTTGCAATGGGAGGAAGACCGAGGTGGTCTCTTCTGAGCATGACAATCCCTCCTGATACTGAAAAGTCCTTTCTTGACAGCTTTCTTGAAGGCATTTCAGCCGGGATAAAGAGATATGGATTGGACCTGGTAGGAGGAGATATAACAGGGAGCAGATCCTCCTTTACCGTCTCACTCACTATTTCAGGCATGGCGGAACAGAGGGTTATACGAAGGTCAGGCGCCTCTGTTGGAGAGAGGGTTTATCTTTCAGGCCCTGTTGGAGAAGCATCGTGCGGACTGGAACTCCTTAAGAGAATCGGTCGTTCTGTAACCCTGGAAAGGGGTGAAGAGCTACAGCTGTCACTGATATGGGAAAGCGTAGAGCCACTACTGAGGCGATTCCTTCTACCCGAAGTATGCGGGGTCTCTGAATACCTGGAATATATAACCTCCATGATAGATATAAGTGACGGACTTTTTCTTGACCTTACAAGGCTCTGCCGGGAGAGTTCTATTGGTGTAAGGCTTTATGAGGAGAAGATACCTGTAACAGAGGCCCTCGGTGAGGTCTCCGCCTTTCTTGGCAAGGTCCCTTACGGATTTATAACCTCCGGAGGGGAGGATTATCAGCAACTGTTTACATCCGGTGAGCCACTCTCCATGTTTACGGAGATAGGAGAGATAATAGACAGGGGGTTATATATTGTCAGAAGGGATGGTTCCGAGGAAGAAATAAGACCGGAAGGGTACCAGCATTTTGTCTCTAAGTGACAGGTTAAGAATAATATTCAGTGTCAAGGATACACCTGAGAAAATCGCCATAGCCTTTGCCGTGGGGGTTTTTATCGGGATTTCTCCCTTTCTCGGGCTTCACACCCTGATGGCCATAGCCTTTGCCTCCATCTTAAGACTGAACAGACTGGTAACACTTGCAGGTGCTTTTGTAACAAACCCATTGACCATCATTCCCATTTACAGCTTTGCCACGTGGATGGGAACCAAGATAACCGGACATGAAAATACACTCTCGCAGACAAATTTTAAAGAGATAACCATTATCAATATCTTCAGTATACTGAAGGAGCTCATCCTGCCCTTCTTTGTGGGCACCATCGCCTTCGGCGTGATAGCAGGCGTTCTTTCTTACCTGTTTGTTTATTACATAGTGAAACGGATGAGGGAGATTTAAGCATTAAAATATGTGGAGTGATGGAGGATTGGGTCAATACCTTGCCCCGTTTCGCTATTTTGGGACATTTCCAGCCTGGCTTGACACAACCGTACAGGAGCAAGATTGACAGAAAGTCGCCAGGTTTATTATAGTTATAACACATTGTTTTTCAGGAGGTGACCGTCATGCCCATTTATGAATATCGCTGTCTTAAATGCGAAAGTCAATTTGAGCTGGTCCGGAAGTTCAGTGATGCACCCCTGAGCATATGTCCTGAGTGTGGAGGGGAGCTTAAAAAATTGATATCACCTACATCCTTTGTCCTGAAGGGCAGCGGATGGTATGTGACCGACTATCCGTCTGCTGAAAGAAAAAAGGCGATGGGGAAGGAAGATAAGGGGAAAATGAAGAAAGGACCTGATAACAATAAGGATAAGAAAACTGAGACTACAAAAATTTAACTCTATTGTTTATTTTCATATCCCTTACATCAGGATAGGGGAGTATTTATCTTTTATAAATGAACATAAACTGAACCTTGAGGTCTATTTTAGTGCTGATGACCTTGAGGCCGCAGCCGAAGCCTCAATAGAAGATTTGCTGACTTCCTTTACCTATACCCCCTCCCTGACCGTTCATGGCCCTTTTATGGACCTTTCACCAGGTGCTCTTGATCCCCTTATACGCAGGGTGACCGTGGAGAGATTTTCTCAGACTCTCAATATCGCAGGGTTGCTCGGGGCCGGGAATGTAGTCTTTCATTCGGGTTACGAGAAATGGAAATACGAACACAGGACGGAGATATGGCTGGAACGCAGTTTAAGGACCTGGGAGCCTGTTGTGACGCAGGCCGAGGCGAAGGGGCTTACCATAGCAATTGAGAATATATTCGAGGAGGAGCCGGAAAACCTCAGAATGCTTGCAGAGGCAGTAAGCTCCAGGAATTTCGGTTTGTGTTTTGATGCAGGACACTTTAATCTTTTTTCCACGATTTCACTGAAGCAATGGCTGAGTATTGTCAGTCCTTATCTCCTGGAGCTTCACCTTCATGACAATGACGGCGCCAGAGACTCCCATCTGCCCCCGGGTAAAGGGGTTTTTGATTTTAAGGCGTTTTTTGATGATCTGGAGGCTCTCGGTACAGATAACTTTATAACTACAGTAGAAACACATTCAATTGATGATGTCCGGGAGAGTATCCGGTTCATTAGTGCAGTATAGTCTCTTTCTTTTCAGGGGAGTTGCAGCCCCATTATAACGGCATCTTCTCTTGGAAGGAAGTAGTATCCCCTGCTCAGGCTCAGCATCCTGAACCCTAAGGATTCATATAATCTTATTGCAACTGTATTGGATGCCCTGACCTCAAGGAATATCTTTTTACAACCACTGGTGCGTAGTGCTTTAAGGATGCTCTGGGCCAGCATCTTTCCCACCCCCTTTCTTCTGTAGTCAGGCCGCACGGCGAGATTTAATATGCGACCTTCATAAAGTATGCAGGAGGCACATACATACCCGATCAAAGAATCTCCTGACAGGGCAGCACGGCAGATGGAGGCGGGATTATTAATCTCTGAAAAGAAAGAGACCTCTGACCAGGGAGTAGAGAATGATTCGTTCTCTATTGTAATCACTTCAGGAATGTCGGAAACCGTTATTTTCCTGATGGAAATCTTTGTCATTGTAAAAACACCATCTCATTTTATCATGCCCCGGGGACTGCGAGAATTCAGGAATAGGAATCTTATGCATCATCAACCGGCAGTGTTATCGTAAATATTGCTCCTCCTTTTTTGTGGTTTTTCACAGAGATATTGCCTCCGTGGGTTTCAATGATCCATTTTGTTATGGCAAGTCCGAGTCCGGAACCACCGGAAAGACGTGACCTTGTCTTGTCAACACGGTAAAACCTTTCAAAAACTCTCTCCCTGTCTTTTTCAGGTATTCCGGGCCCTGTATCGTGAAATGTTACGGTTATACCATGGAAGGACTGTGCCGTCTTCAGGAAGATAGAGCCGCTGTCCGGTGTATACTTCAGCGCATTGCCAAAGAGGTTGGATAAAGCCTCGTCAAGGAGGTCCCTGTCGCTCAGGAATTCAAGGGGTTCCTGATATTCTTCAATTACATTCAGTGATTTTTCGAATATCTTGTTTTTGTGTCTCTCCACAATGAGGCCGAGCAGTTCGTTAATGTCAACCCATGACTTCCTGAGTTCAATAATATCATGGTCAGCCCTTGCAAGGAGCAGGAGGTTGTCGCTTATTTTGTGAAGTCTGTTTACTTCAAAGAGGTTTTTTTTAAGTATATCCTCATATTCTTCCGGCTTCCGTCTCCTTCTCAGGGTCACCTCTATGCTGCCTTTAAGTGCGGTAAGGGGAGAACGGATCTCGTGGGAGACATCAGAGGTGAACCGTTTGTGTCCTTCAACATGTTTCTGGATGCTGTCGAGCATGTCATTCAAGACCCTTACAAGATTTCTGATTTCAAGGCCGGGGGAATCCAGTTGTATCCGTTCCTTTAAATCCCCTTTTTTGATCTTGTCTGCCGTTTCTGTCAGCCTGACAACCGGGAGTATGGTCCTTCCTGCCATGTTATAACCGAAGATAGCTACAATTACAAGTAAAAACGGAAGAAAGAAGAAGAAGAGATTCCTGAGTTCTTTAAGCTCTCCGTCCACCTTTTGTAACGAATAGCCGAGCCTGAGTACGCTGCTCTTATCCACAGGAAAATGCAGAACCCTGTATGGTTCCCCCCTGAAAGATACGGTATCAAAGGAATAAATGCCGTTAAAAGCCTTATCGATCAAGGACATTTTTACAGGCCAACTGAGATTCCCGGATTTCAGCGATGTAATGGATATATCTCCGCGAATGTTTGAAACCTGCACATATTCATCACCTGTCTTTTTTATCATTACCTTTCTGATTTTCTCCGTATTATTGTCGGTTATACCCTTGGTTGCTGCAATACGGGCCTCGGCTAATAAAGTGCGGTCAATTTTTTTGATGATGCTGCCTTTGAAGGAGAGATAAAGAGTTGACACAAAGATGAGTACGAGGCAGAGGGTTACAGAAAAGTAGATGAAAGTGAGCTTATGCCTGAAGGTTATAGTCATTTTCTTTAATAACATAACCGATGCCGCGTACGGTATGGATGAGTTTTTTTGAAAAATCCCGGTCGATTTTGTCTCTTAGAAAATTAATATGCACATCAACCACGTTTGTATTGGGATCAAAGTTGTATCCCCATACATTCTGCAGTATCTGGGTGCGTGTGAGAACCTTGTTTTTGTTCTTTAAGAGGTATTCAAGGAGGGCAAATTCCTTTGGTCTGAGGTATATCTCCTTATCCGACCTCGTGACTTTTCTTGTTGCAGGGTCAATTTTGAGGTCTCTGCAACGGAGCGGTTCAACAGGAAACTGTCTCCTTCTTGCAAGAGCCCTTATTCGGGCGAGGAGTTCTTCAAAAGAGAAAGGTTTTGTGAGATAATCGTCAGCTCCGCTGTCAAGTCCCTTGACCTTGTCTTCAACCGTATCCCTTGCAGTGAGCATAAGGACAGGTGTATGAATCCCCTTCATCCTGATCAGCCTGCAAAGGTCTAATCCGTCGATTTCAGGGAGCATTACATCCAGTATAATGAGGTTGTAGTCATTTGATGTTGCCAGCAGAAAACCGTCTTTTCCGTTAGTCGCGATATCTACGTTGTAGTATTCTTCTTCCAGCCCTGTTTTTATGAAAGAAGCGACGTTTTCTTCATCTTCGACCACAAGTATTTTCATCGGAAGGCCTCCTCCATAATTCTATTTTACCACGAGAACAGGACAATGTGCGTGATCGAGAACCTTTGAGGAAACGCTGCCGAGCAGGAATCTGGTGGCCCCGTGACGTCCATGGGAACCTGTAACAATCAGGTTGACCTTCATCTTTTTTGCGGTGTCAAGGATTATCTCGGCAGGGTCGCCCTGTCTGACAAGTGTTTTATGTTCGATAGTGTGAGAGGTCAGGGAGCTCCTTACCTTTTCCATTGTCTTGTTCGTCTCCTCGGTAAGGGCTTCCATAATCCTCTGACGGTCGAAATCCGTTAGTTCGGTAAGGTGTAATTCAGGTACAACGGAAAGGACGTAGAGTATTGAATCGAACTTTACCGCTATCTCTACAGCTATCTTGAGGGCCTTGGTCGAGTTTTTTGAGCCATCATGTGCGATTAGGATTTTTTTCATGGTGTTTTTCATCATTCTATTCCTCCTGCGATTATTTCAGAGTATTGTCAGCTCTTTGCCCGGGACCCGGATCAACAATAATTAATATAATGATAACATATAATGCTATATCCCGGTAGGGTAGCAGGGCTTTTCAGGCTGTTGTGCGGAACTTCCCTTGTTTTAAATTGTACTTGACAAAAATATAATAATATAATAATATTTGAATGTAAGGGCTTGGCGGCCTCAGGAAGAGCTGGAAGGCTATGTGAGAGCACAGTGGAGAAAGTAGAACGATTGTTGTACAGCAAGGAGCAGAATGGTCAAAAAACTCGTCATCAGAGTTTTCTCTTTTATTTTTTGACTATAAACGTTTAGAATACTATACCAATATTTTCATTCAGGGAGGTGAGATTATGCCGAGAAAGAACTATTTTTTTACTTCTGAATCAGTAACAGAGGGGCATCCTGACAAGATTGCCGATCAGATATCCGATGCAATCCTGGATGCTATACTTTCAGAGGACCCCTATGGCAGGGTTGCCTGTGAAACGCTTACGACAACCGGTCTTGTCTTTGTTTCAGGCGAGATCACCACAAACTGTTATGTCCATATACCTGAGCTTGTCAGGGAGACCATAAAAGATATCGGGTATACAAGGGCGAAATACGGATTTGATTATGAGACCTGTGCCGTAGTTACAGCGATTGACCGTCAATCAGGTGATATAGCGATGGGAGTGGATACGGGGGGTGCCGGAGATCAGGGACTCATGTTTGGTTTTGCATGTAACGAAACTCCTGAACTGATGCCGCTTCCCATTATGCTTGCCCACAAATTTGCCAGAAGGCTTTCAGAGGTGAGAAAAAAGGATATACTTGGCTATCTGAGACCGGACGGGAAGACCCAGGTGACCATTGAATACAGGGATGGCAAACCCTGCAGGATTGATTCTATAGTGGTTTCAACACAGCATAACCCTGACGTGACGCTCAAAGAAATAAGAGAGGATCTTATAGAGAAGGTAATAAAACCTGCTGTGCCTAATGAACTTCTTGATGAAGAGAATATAAAATATCATATTAATCCAACCGGCAGATTTGTTGTTGGTGGCCCCATGGGTGATACGGGGCTGACGGGCAGAAAGATAATCGTTGACACCTATGGAGGGGTTTCCAGGCATGGCGGGGGTTGTTTTTCAGGTAAAGACCCGACAAAGGTGGACCGTTCAGGGGCTTACATGGCGCGCTATATTGCCAAAAACATTGTAGCTGCAGGTCTTGCTGACAGGGCAGAGGTCCAGATTGCTTATGCCATCGGTATTCCTGAGCCGGTATCCATCCTCGTTGACGGATTTGGTACTGAAAAGATTCCCTATCAGGATATCGTTACGCTTGTGAGAAAGAACTTTGACCTGACACCAAAGGGGATTATGGAGACCCTTGACCTGAGAAGGCCGATTTATAAGAAAACCGCTGTTTACGGTCACTTCGGCAGGAATGATGATGATTTTACCTGGGAAAAGACCGACCGCGCCGAGACCCTGAGAAAGCAGGCAGGGCTATAAAAGAAGGATAGATAGGTTTGGAGTAACGGAATAATGGAGTAAAGACAATATTGCTTCTTTCCGATAAGTAAGGCTTTTTATTACTGGATTCGGGTCAGTAATTAATAATTTATGGTTAACCTTAAGGCACTTTCAGAGGAGGAACTCACCGGGTTTCTCCTCTCTCTTGACCTTCCCTCCTTCAGGGTGAAACAACTCCTTTACCGGATGTATGAGAAAAGGGCCCTCCATATACAGGACATAACAGAACTGTCGAAAGCGCTAAGGGAGAGGCTTTCAAAGATAGCCTGTATCAGTAATCTCAAACTCCTTGACCGCAGGGTGTCAATTGACGGGACCGAAAAGTTCCTTTTCGGGCTTGATGATGGCGAAGCCATTGAGGCTGTTTTAATACCTGATGGTGACAGACTTACACTGTGTGTCTCTTCCCAGATTGGCTGTGCAATGGGTTGCAGGTTCTGTCTCACCGGGAAGATGGGGTTTATCAGAAACCTCCAGGCCCATGAAATAGTGGATCAGGTGATAGCGGCACAGAGATTAATCGGACCACGGATGACTACAAATATTGTCTTTATGGGGATGGGAGAACCTATGAATAACCTTGATAATGTCTCTCATGCCCTTAAGAGGATGAACAGTCTGTTAAAGATATCCAAAAGGAGGATTACGGTCTCGACCTCTGGTGTTGTTCCCGGAATAAAGAGATTGGCAACCCTTACTCCGGCTGTAAACCTTGCCGTATCACTAAATGCCACAACTGATAATGTGAGAGAGTATATAATGCCTGTTAACAGGCGCTATCCTGTCAGGGCACTCATGCGGGCATGCAGGGAGTATCCCCTTGAGCCGCGCAGGAGGATAACGTTCGAGTATATACTGTTTGAAGGTCTTAATGACTCCTCCGGGGATGCCGGCAGGCTTGTGCGTCTTCTCAGGGGCATCCCTTCAAAAATTAATCTCATACCCTTTAATCCCTATGAAGGGGCTGAGTTCAGGAGGCCTCAGGAGGAAAGGGTGCAGTTTTTCAGGAGTCTGTTACAGGCAGGAGGCCTTACAGCTATAGTGAGGAAGAGTAAGGGCGGGGATATACTGGCAGCCTGTGGTCAGTTAAGGGGGTTTTATACACGGGCAGGGATATCCTGCCAATGTGTTTGAAACTACCTCTTGTCAAGCTGATGTGTTACCAGATTAATCAGTTCCTGAGTCTGTATGGGTTTTGAAAGATAGGCATCGGCTCCTAATGCCATTGCCTTTTCCCTATCCTCCTCAGCCCCCTCGGTAGTTATTATTATTATGGGTATATCCCTGAATTCCGAACTTCCCCTTACAAGACTTACCAGTTTCAGACCATCCATTACAGGCATGTTTATATCGGCAAGGATAATATCGGCCTTTTCTGCTGACAGCTTTTTAAGGGCGTCAACTCCGTCGGTGGCTTCTATAACCTTTGACCCGGGGATTCTTCGCATGGCGAAGCTTATAAGTTGTCTCATTGTTGGTGAATCTTCAACTACGAGGATAGATGGCATTCCCCCTCCTTTATTGCGTTGGTTTTCCCTTCAGAAGTTCAAGGAAGTTCTGGATAGTTGTGAACTCCCTCTCAGACCGGATGTATAACCGGGATGAAAATATGGCAGTGGCTGCATGGCCTGCCAGAAGATTGAATAGTTCGTAATCAACATTGGAGAACCCGGTCTTATGGTTAAGGAAGGAATAAATTGCAATCACACCAATCACATGCTCTTTGATCTTGAGAGATATACATACAATGGGTTTTGCGGGGTCCTCTGATTCCGTGTGAATCGATTCATCTGAAAAGTAACTTTTCCCTTCCCTGACCACTTCTCCTATAACTCCCTTGTCTACTGGAATTTTTGCAGTATTGTCCATGCCGATACCCTCTGAGGCAATTGATTCTAACTTTTCGAGTTTTTTGTCGATTAACATTACAGAAAACTTTTTTGCGCCTATCAGGTTAATTATGATTTCAAGGACTATCTTCAAGACTTCTTCATAATCGAGTGTTGAGTGGAGTTGGTAACTTGCTACATACATATTGGCAAGGTTATTGTTTTCTTCAGCTACAAGCACGTATTTCTGTGCAAAGTCCCTGTTCTCCGTCTCAACTTTCCTGAACCTTTCCTTCAGGGACTCTCTCTCATCTTCAAGCATTTTGATATGGTCTTCATAATTCCTTATCTTTGCCGCATTGGAACCCTGCGCATGGGCTTCTTCAAGTTCTGCAATCCTGAACCTGAGGTCTTCGTTCTCCTTAAGGAGGTTCCTGGTAAATTCCTCCCCCTTTTTGAAGATCTGTAAAAACTCGTCTGCCTTTTTCAGGATGCCGGGTTCCTTATCCTTATCCATGTTAATTTAGTTTCCTTTCAATTGAAAATAATCACCTTTGCTGCGTCTGGAGGGGGGAGATTTATTTTTCTTTCATGACAACCTTTATAAGTTCTGAGGAAACATCCCTGAGGGGCAGGATCCTTTGTGCAACGCCTGCGTTTATAACCTCCCGGGGCATGCCGAAGACAACGGCAGTCTCTTCAGACTCGGTAATAGTATAACCGCCCCGCCTGAAAATTTCCACCATTCCCCTTGTTCCGTCATTCCCCATGCCGGTGAGCACAATGCCAAGAGTCATGTCTTTAAATATCTCTGCAACCGATTCCATCATCAGGTTAATAGAGGGCACATATCTGTCATTGTCATCAGCATTTTTAAGCCTCGTATAAATCCTGTCACTCCCGGTCTTCAGCAGGAGGTGGCATCCCCCCGGACATATCAGGGCCTTTCCGGGCTCAAGTGGTTCATCGTCCTCTGCCTCCTTAACCCTTATTGCCGAGAGTCTGTTCAATCTTTCAGAGAATGAACCGGTGAATCCTCCGGGCATGTGCTGGCTTATTACTATCGGGGCCGGGAAATTTTCCGGCATTCCCGTCAGGATTAACTGAAGTGCCTGAGGACCTCCGGTAGATGCCCCGATGGCAACAATCCTGTCCGGAAGTTTACAGGAAAAAGTGGGAACCTTATCCAATGGTCTTTTTGCGGGTATGGACAGGAGGTTTCTATTGAGTTTGTTCAGAGATGAGGCATCTATGTTCCGTATCTTTGCCAACAGGTCGTTTTCAATATTTTGAAGCTCAAGCGATGCCTTTCTGGTTGGTTTTGCAATGAAGTCCACGGCTCCCAGCTCCAGTGCCTTAAAAACAGTTTTGGTGTCTGAGTGAGAACTTACCATGATTACAGGTGTGGGACTTTCTCTCATAAGCCATCTCAGGAAACTGAACCCGTCCATCTCCGGCATCTCAAGATCCAGAGTGATTATATCCGGCCTGTAACGGAGTGTTTTCTTTATGGCGTCTATTCCATCCACGGCAATTCCGATCACATCAATAATCGGGGCCTTCAGCAGCATGTTTTTAATTGTCTGCCTGCTGAAGGCGGAATCATCAACAACCAGGACTTTTATCTCTTCGGGCATGAGACCATCCTTTGTGATGAAGATACCGGTTTCTGGTACACAAGGTCACGTTTGAGATGTTTCAGGGCAAAAGCGGTTGACATATTTATCAGGGACTCTGCATGTCCCAGGAGCAGGTAACCATCATCAGGCAATACATTATAGAATCCCTCTACCACCTTTTTCCTTGACGGCATATCAAAATAGATCAACGCATTTCTGCAAAAGACCACGTCTATCCTGCCTAAAAACCCCATCTTTACCCCGTCGAGCAGGTTAAGATACCCGAAATTCAGGAGCCTTTTTACTTTGTCGAGTATTTTAAAGGAACCATTGGGCAGGGGGTCGAAATATTTGTTAATATAATACCTCTCTAAGCACCTGAAAGAGTTCTGTCTGTAAATCCCTCTCCTTGCAGCCTGAAGCACCCTTCTGTTGATATCACTACCAAGAATTTCAATGTCCCAGTCTTTGAAAAGATTACTCTCAAGTATCAGTATGCCTATTGTATATGGTTCCTCACCTGTGGAACAGCCTGCCGACCAGATTCTTAACTTTCTGCTGTTTCTGTTTTTTTGTCTCAATTCCGGCAGTATCTCTTCACTGAAAGAGAGGAGCTGATTCTTTTCCCTGAAGAAATATGTTTCATTGACTGTGAGAATGTCCATTATAGCGGCAAGTTCATCTTCACGGTTTCTGTCGTAAAGGAGATACCTGTAGTAGTCCCTGTAATTGTTTATATTGTTCGTTCCGAGTCTGGCCGTGAGGCGTTTTTCAAGCAGATATCTGGCACTGTCGTCAAAATAGATTCCTGAATAGTCCCTGATGAGATCTCTAAGGAGTCTGAAAACATCGTCGGAGAGGGCAAAGGCCTCATCTTTCTCAAACACCTAATGCCACCTCGATCGCCTTTCTGACAGTAGGGTCATCCTCAATATCATACATCCCTTCAAGACAGATTTTTGATTTTTGAGTGCCTGTTTTCGATAGTACCTGTACGGCAGCAAGTCTTGTTGCCCAGTCCTCACTGAATAGATGAGGTTCAACCTCTTCTTCCACGTCGGGAAATGCTGACATTGACAGGATTGCCGTTCTTCGAATCTCACTATCATCTGAAAGTAGTAACTTTATCAGAGACTCTCTGGCCTCTTTCCTGTCACTGAAGAGCGATATTGACTCAATAGCCTGTGTTACAACAAAACCATTGCTGTCTTTTAATAATCCGATCAGCGTCTTCAGGGATAATTCATCATTATATCCGGAGAGTGCGCGGGCTGCCGAGGCCCTGACGCCTTCATCAGGGTCCTGTGTCATAACGATGATGGAGTCCAGGGCATCCATGTCCCCGGGCAAAGAGAAATTCTCTGTGGCAATGGCACGTATCTCTGCTGACTCATCAGTTAATGCCGAACGGAGGTATCTGTTTGCATGATCGGTTCCCATCATGGATATGGCCTTTACAGCAGCTTTCCTCACTTCTTCAGATTCGTCCTTCAGTGCAAACCCAAGTGCTTCAATTGACTCCACGGCATGGATATTACCGAGAATAAGAGCGGTGTTTTTCCTTAAGAGTACATTCGGGGAACTTAGTTTATCGATCAGTTCGGTAATGGAAAGGAAGTTTTTCAGTTCCGTCAGTGCAGCAACTGCAGCCTCCTGTACATCGGGATAGGGATGTATGAGGAGAGGGAAGATTTCTTCTACGGCCCTCCTGTCTCCTATCCAGCCCAAACCCCTTGCAGCATGAGCAACCACATGGCCGTCGTGGTCCGGCAGTAACCATAAGAGTATGTCATAAAACGCAGGGTTTTGAAGTTCGGAAATAACCTCAACTATTAATCTGTTCCTTTCAGGGATTTCTGTCTTTACTCCGGGGATAAGGTAATCCGGGTTTCTTTTGCCGATAAAGACCAGCGAACGTTTAACCGCATCCCTGAAAAACTCGTCTTCGGAAAGCTCAAGGAGTGGTTTTATTGCACGATGGTCACATAGAAGACCGAGAAGGACAATTGCAGGGCCTTTGACATCCCTGTTTTTGTGATTGATATGTCTTAGAAATATGTCAAAGGCATCATCCCCAAGTATATTGTGAAGTTGTTCGGATATGAACTCCTCAGATGTTCCGGCCTGATAGAATTTCTCAATGGTCCTCAGTGCTTCTTCCACGATAGAACGTCTCCGGTCATGGAGAAAGGGGATGATTTCCTTCAGTGTTTCGGGTTCCGAAAACTCTGAGAGTGCCTTAAGTGCCGGTTCGGTAAGAAGGCTGTTTTTGAGGACCTTCAAGAGATATGGTATGGCCGTTCCGTCCCCTATCCGCCCAAGGGCATCCACCGCAGGATAAGCTGTCCAGACCTCTCCGGTCTCTATAATCTCCACAAGAGAGTTTATAACAGAAGGTTCTTTAAGCCCTCCGAGGGACTCGACGGCTGATGCCCTTACATTGACATCCTCATCCTTTATTGCCCTCAGCAGCAAGGGCAGGACCTCCTGTCCACCGATGAAGCCCAGGACATCGATGATAAACTTTCTCACGTCGTGATTATCAGACTCAAAGGCAGCTATGAGTTGAGGAACTGCTTTTTTGCCGAGACTTATAAGCGCCTCGATTGCAGTATTGCGTGCCCCCGCATTATCTTCAACATAGAGGAGACCGATAAGCTCTTTTATATAACTATCCGGGCTGAAGTCCTCAAGCAGGACATTGAGGGCGGTTTTCCTTATCCTCCAGCTTTCATCCCTGAAGGAATCAAGGATGTAGTTCAGACCCTCAGGCCTCTTCTTCATGGAGAGGATCTTTTGCCGCCTTGATTCTATCTCTTTATTTTTTGTCTTTTTTGAGTCTTCTCCTGACACTTTCCCTCCCATGAGGGTTCACCTCTTCATTTTTCAGTTTTCCCCTGGATCTCTTTAACTTGATTTTTTCCTCGCTTGTGAGTATACGTTCAATATCGAGGATTATTATCACCCTGTTGCTGTTGGAAGTTTTTGTTCCAACATACGAATGTTCCTGTCCAAGTCCTTTTATAAACTCCGCCCTGAACCCTTTAAAGAGTTTAGGAGGTTTTGATATCTTTTCTTTGGATATTTCCGCTATATCCGTTACGTTATCCACAAGCAGACCAACCTTGGCCTCTTCAAGCCTGATAAGGACGACCCTCTGTTTGCCGGCCTTTTCTGTTATGCCGAACCTGATCCTCAGGTCAATGACGGGGATAATCTCTCCCCTTACACTTATCACTCCGGAGACGAAATCCGGGAGTTCCGGTATTTTGAACAACTTCTGAGGTTTGAGTATCTCGACAACCCACTGGATCTCTATGCCGAAGTTTTCATCAGCAATATCAAAGATAGTATACTTCACAATGTGCCGGTCCTGAAGACTTCCACTTCTTTTCTCAATACCTCCACCTCGTTATGAAGAGATGTAATGAAGAGCGAGACCTCTTTAACATTCCTCGTTGTTTCCTTCCCTATCACCATAACCTCTTCCATTGCCTCTATTATCTGTCTGTTGACCTTCTGCTGTTCAGTTGAGGCCCTTGCTATCTCGGCAGTCTTTCCATTTGAGAGTTCGATGTTGTCTGTAATAAATCCCGTACTCTCTGCCTGTTTATCCGTGGCATTTCTGGCGGCTTCCATTGACTCCTTGATTGAACTTATGCTTTCAAGCAGGGAGGCCGTGTCCCTTTCCTGTTGCCCTGTTGTCCTGTTTACATCCAGGATCATATTCTGGATATCGTCAACGGCATTGAAGATAAGTGAGAGACCCTTTGCCTGCTGCGCGGCAGCATGTTCAATGCTTGCTGCCATCTGTGTGGATTTTTGCGAGGCATGAAGTATCTCTCTCAGGGCATCTCCGGTCTTAAGTACCACATGGTTTCCCTCTTCAACCATCCTGACGGTCTCCATCGTACTGTCCATGGCCTCTCTAATCTCCTTCTGCAGGGTTGAGACAATGGTTGCAATGTCCTGTGTGGATGCGGCGGTTTTTTCCGAGAGGTTCCTCATCTCATCGGCAACTATAGAAAAACTCTTTCCGTGTTCTCCGGCCTGAACAGCCAGTATTTGTGCATTCAGGCTGAGCATGCCTGTCTGTTCAGTCACATCCTTGATAACCGACAGTATTTTTTCGATATCCCTTGACCTCCTGCCAAGCCTTTCAATTGCCTCTGTGAGGGAGTTGACGGAATCTTCAATCCTTTCCATTCCCTCCATTGCATCTACAACGGATAACATGCCCTTTTCTGCAATAATATTTGTTGTCCGGTTGCTCAGTTCAGCGGATTCCTTGATGGTTTTTTCTGCCTCCTTGACTGAGGCATTGATCTCCTCAATAGAGGTTGAAGCTTTATGTACTGCAGAAGTAGCATTATCCGCCATTGATGCTACTTTCTGTGCCGACTGAGTCAGTCCTGCCACTGCGGAGTATGAATCACTGATATTGCTATTGAGATTGCCTATACTGGATGCTATTTCCTCTGATGCGGCCCTCATCTCAAGAAGTGCAGAGACATTGTCATTTGACAATGAGAGGAGTTTTTCCGTATTAGCTATCGTCTGTTTCTGGGACCCGGAGGCGTTTTTTACTGCCCTTGATATCTCCTCCAGGGATCTCTGTCGATTACTTATGCCATTTATAACATTTTTAAATGTCAGGTTTAACTGGCTTATTGCTGCAGAGACGTTGCCTGTGATGCTTTTTAGTTTCCTTACCGTGATCAGGAGCCGTTCAATGAGGAAGTCGAGCCCTTTTGCTATGATTCCAATCTCATTGTCCTCTGCAATCTCTATCTTCTGCGTGAGATCACCGAGGGTGACCTTCTCTATGCTTGCGCTTAAACTCTCTATCTGTCTTCCGATATGCCTTTGAAAAAAGAGATAGATCAGAAAGGTCAGGACAAGAAAGACGATACCCTGAAGTATCAGATTTGTGAGGATGAAAACCGTATCCGGCTTTACCTGTTTGTAAGTTATCGTTACTGTTCCGGTCTTTTTATCCCCTTCCATTATCGGTGTCTCCATCTTTTGTGAAGCCATTTCCTCAGGTGCCTGAGATTTTCTGATCAGGGACTTGCTGCCCTTGGTTACCTCTATGGAGACTATGTTTTTATCCTTAATAGCCCCTTCTGTTAACTGTTCTATATATGTGTAATCCTGACTTGTGTTAATAGCGGCTGCGGCATTTGCAATCAGGGTTGATACCAGGGAGATCCGTTCTCTTAAATCATCCTCGATTGTGATATTATGCCGGGAAAAAGACCAGTACCAGATGAAGGACTGTCCTATAAGGAGTATTATAAGGACCCTGAATATGAATGTTGTGGATAGTTTCTTTTTTATCTTCATGAGTATTCCTTCCTGATTAAATTCATGGTTTGCAGACTGTAAAAAAAATTCTCTCTAAAAGGCATCTCATATCATTTTCAGCCTTGACATGATATCCCTTATCCAGGCGTAGTCATCATCATGTGCCTCAACAAAACCTGTATAATGTTCATCAATGGATTTCAGTACCGTTATCCCTTCAGTGCCGGTATCCTTCAGGGCGAGGATCGCGGATTTTATCTCTTCTGTACCTTCCTCAGGCATCTCCCTGGTAATACATATATTGAACTCGGGTATTTCTTCAGAGAATTTTATGAATTTCAACCCCTGGTCCTTGTATTTATCTGCAGTTGATTCCATAACTCCTCCAGCGTCATACCCTCCTGAAAGTACTGCCTTTGCCACATCATCGTGGTGACCGAGGTAATTATAAAAGAGGAGGCCGTCAAGGTCTATGCCTGCTTCAAGGAGCATATACCGTGGCACTATATGGGAGGATGTAGACTCCTGGTCGCCAAAGGCAAAAGAGCAGTCCCTCAGGTCTTCAATACTCGATACAGGGCTGTCGTTCCTTGCAATAATGACTGAGTGATGAAAGGGCTTGCCGTCCCTCAGGGCCTTGGCAATTACCCTTACTCCATAATCACGGTTGGCCTTTATGTACGTTGAGGGGGTCATATAGCAGACCTGTGTTGCACCACTGCCTATATCTTTTATTGCACTGTTGAAATCTACGCCTACTTTTAATTCTACCTTCTTGCCGAGTTTTCTGCTCAGGTACTCAGCGAGGGGGGTAAACTTTCTGTGCATATCTGCCGGGGATTCAAGGGGAATTACACCGAGTCTGAGGGTCTTCTCAGGCCTTGCAGATGTAGAGAATCTGAAACTTTCCATTTCCGTCACAATAAGTTCGGAGTCTTTAACGAGGGACCTGAGGGAATTGTTGACCTTGAATGAGAGGTTCCTGTTTTTCACCGGAAGGTCGGATATATTTTCAGCAGACATCTTTATCTGTTCAGACTCTGTTTTCTGTTCATTTATGGCGTTGGCTATCTGCTGGCTCTTTTCAGAAACCACATCAGTGCTCTTTCTTATCTGTTTGCTCTGCAGGGATTGCTCTTCTGTAGCAGTTTTCACCTGCACGGCTATATCCTTAACCTTCTCTGCTGCATTCGTTATAAGGTTCATTCCCCTTGATTGCTCGGATGTGGCCTTTGCAATCTGACTTGCCATATTACGGACATTTTCCATTGACCTTGATACAAACCTTGCTGCCTCAGCCTGCTCTGAGGTTGAGTGTTCAATGGCCGTAGACATCTCTGAAGAAAGCTCTGCACTCTCCACAATCTTTTTCAGTACCCCTGATGACTCCTTTGAGAGCCCGAGTCCCTCATTGACCGCTTCAAGGCCATGTTTCATTGCATCCACTGCATCCCTGACCTCCTGCTGTACCGTCTGTATCAGTGATGAAATCTCCTGAGTGGAGAAGGATGTCCTCTCTGCGAGGTCTTTTATTTCATCGGCAACAACAGAAAACCCCTTGCCGTGTTCTCCTGCCTGGGCTGCCAAAATAGCTGCATTCAGTGCAAGGAGGGTCGTCTGGTCTGTAACATCGTCGATTACGGTAAGTATCTTTCCTATCTCCTCCGACCTTCCGCCAAGCTTCCTTATATACTCTGCTGTCTTTTCAACAGAAGTCTTTATTCGTTCCATTCCCTCAATAGTCTTCCCTATGGAAGTCATGCCATAAGTGGATGCCTCGTTCATGACCCGTTCACTCAACCTGGAGGATTCCTTGGTATTCCCTTCGACCTCTCTGATAGAGGCTGTAATCTCTTCAATTGCCGAGAGGGTGTCCTCAGCAGATCTGAAGAGTTCATCAGCGCTCAGTGCAACCTCTTTTATTGAAGATGAGAGTTCTTCGATGGATGCTGATGTGGTTTCACTTGATTTAAAGAGTTCATTGCTGTTGTTGGCGATCTGGGTGGTGCTGGCAGCCATCTCTTCAACCGCAGATGTTGTCTGTTCTGAAGATGAAGCAAGGTCTTCCGTATTTGCTGCAATCTCGGTAATTGCAGCATTCAGTTCCTCTATGGAAGCGGAGATGTTCGAAATAGCCTCGGCTTCGAGTTGGGTGCCCTCAAGGATACCCCTCGATTCCGCCTCAACCTCTAAGGAGACCTTGGAGATTCTTTTAGTGACGTCCTTTACCCTCTGAAGGATTGAAGATATGGATTGAAGGGCATCATGCAGTGCAGTGCTCGCCTGTCCTATTTCATCGGTAGAATCTATATCAACCTTGAAGGTCAGATCTCCATCCGCGAGATGCCTTGCGGCCTTTTCTATCTTTTTTATCGGGTTAAGCACTATCTTTCTCAGAAGCAGCCACATAATGAAAGAGAGTATGGCTATGGCAAACAGAGCAGAGACGATAGTAATAGTTGCCATCTGTGAAATCTTCTTTTCCTCACTTTTAAGTGTCATTGAGACCTTGACTACCCCGATGAAAGGGCTGTCAAGTTTGTGGCACTTCCGGCAGGCAGGTTTCTTTATCAGTGGCTTGTAAACGGTCATCAACCCATTTTCGGTCAGGGAGTAGGGGGAGAGGTTTGTCCTGAACCTTTCGACGTAGTGCTTCTCTGTTGCAGGTGCGTTTTTGTTAAAGGCTACCCGGCCTTCGTGATTCAGAATAGTGATTGTCTCTACGCCTTTAAGTGCCTTGAGGTCGCTGGCCATAGCTTTGGTAATTTCAGGCCGTCCTTCAATCATGGTCCTTTCAATGCTTGTGCTGATTACAGTTGCGGTTTCAAACATTTTTTCCTGTGCAGTTTCATAGATGTTTTTTTTCTGAAAATAGATAGCGATAGTTACAGCAAAGATAGCACCCAGAATAATAACTGATATAACGACTCCAAGGACCTTTTTTTCAAGTTTTCCCATTCTCTTCTCCTTTGAGAGGCTTAACTTAGGTATAATTCAGTACTATAATAACCTATTGATTATCTTCCGGATGCGCCTTTCTTGTTATTGTTAACCCAAGCGCCTCCTCAGTCCTGAGTACCGTCATCAACATTTTTTCAGAGATAATAATACCTTCAATAAGTCTTGCCTCTTCTCCTGTAATATGTGGAGGGGCCGGAGTGAGGGCTGCCCCGGGCACTCGTCTGACCCCGATAATCCTGTCTGCCATAATACCGATAGGCCCCTTTGGACCTCTGACAATAATTATCTTGGCCCTTTGGGTAACTCTGCTCCGTTTTTTGCCCGTATCAGGGATCTTTTCAATCTCAATGATAGTCAGTTTTACCTTCAGGTCCATAATGGGGACCATCTTTCCCCGCAACGAACTTAGTCCCTTTACATACGAGGGAGTTCCGGGGACGGGCGTTATAGCGGGCGGATGGGCTATCTCCTGCACATCCCCCATATGGAAGGCATATATTTCCGGTCCGAGCTGAAAACAGAGCAGATCAATCGTTGCCTCCGGTGTTTCAACCTGGAGTTCATCTTCGGTTGCCCCTGATGTTCCGGCAGTGGGAGCAGTCAGGGGCGGACCTTCCGAAAAGTCTTTTTTATACATGGACCAGGCCCTTGTGCCTGAGCAGGATTTCCTCTGTCAGGGTTTCAACATCTATGACAAGTATGACATTGTGTCTGCCGATTTCCGTAACTCCTGCAAACCCCTTTAATCCCTCGAAATATCTACCGAGGGACCTTATAACGATCTCCTGTCCGCCGATAAGTTCGTCTACAAGGAGCCCAACCCTCCGTTCCCCGTATCCGGAAACCACAATATATCTGCTCCCATGATAGTCGCTTTCATGGGTGTGAGACCCGGGTTCGAAGAAATCCGATACCTGCATAACCGGCAGCAAGTCTCCCCTGAGGTTATAGACTTTTTTGCCTTCTATACTCTGAAGGGCATCCCTTCCGATTATCAGAGTCTCGGAAATCGATGACAGTGGTAAGGCAAAGGTATTGATGCCGACCCTTACCAGCAGTGACTTGATAATGGCAAGGGTGATAGGGATGGTAAGAGAGAATCGTGTATAAATGTTTTTTTCCGTCCTTACATCGACAAACCCGTGTATCGAAGATATCCGGTCTTTAACCACATCCATGCCGACTCCTCTTCCCGACACCTCCGTTACCGTCTCTTTTGTACTGAACCCTGCTCTGAAAATGAAGCCTATTAACTCTGTATCGTCTATCTCTGTTCCGGCAGTAATAATCCCTTTTTCCAATGCCTTTTTCCGTATCATTTCCGTGTCAATCCCTCTGCCGTCGTCCTCTGTCTCGACTATTACGTTATTGCCACGTTGAAAGGCCTTAAGCATAATAGTTCCCTTTTCCGGCTTGCCCTTCCTCTTTCGCTCTTCAGGGCTCTCTATTCCGTGGTCTATGGCATTTCTGACAATGTGCATTAAGGGATCCACTATCTCTTCAGCGATGAATTTATCCAACTCGGTCTCCTCTCCAAAGACCGTCAGATTAACGGGTTTCCCTATTTCCCGTGAGTATCGTTTTACTATCTGTGCAAGGCGTGAAAATATCTGACCGATCGGTACCATCCGAATCTCCAGTACCTGCTGTTGTAATTCCGACAGTCTCCTTTCAAGATTCCGGGATGCCCTGTGGATATCAAAGACAAGCTCTGAGTGTCCGTAGATTCCTGCAAGTTCGCGTTCTATTCGTTTGATAGCCCCCCTGGTAAGCGTAAGCTCTCCAATTGTGTTGAGTATCCCGTCGAGTTTTTCTATGTCCACTCTTACAGTGGTTGAAATGCTTTTTAGTGAAGACTGTGGTTTCTGAGCACTTGCCTTTTCAGGCCTCCTGCCGGCAATCTGCCCGGGTGCAACGCCAAGGGCAGCTTTCAGGGAATCAGGATTTTTGCCGGATGCAAAGAGTAATTTGAATCCAATAGAGTCCGGGGGTATGTCCTCCGCTGTAGGCAGGGTTGATATCAATTCCCCTTCCTTTTTGATCTTTTCTGTAAGTTCAGAGAGTGATTTATCAAAGTCTGCAAGGGATAAGACCGCATTTATGATGAATATTGCCCTGTTATTTTTTATATTTGCTCTCAATCTCTGTTCTTCATAATTGGAGAGTACACTGATAATTGCCTCATCGATAATGCCGCTTAGTGACTCCTGCTTTTGCCGGTTTGAGGTCTTCCGACCGAATACCTCTATGTCTTCAAGGTATGGGGTTACATCAAGATCATTCCCCTGCCCGGCGTTTTTAAGCAACTCTCTCAGGATGTCAATGTTCTTGAAAAGGAAGCTGATAACATCATCGGTAACCTCTATATTGCCAAGTCTCAGACTGTCAAGGATCTCCTCAATAGCATGACTCAGATCTTTTAGACCCTCAAGCCCGAAGAGGCCGGAAATCCCTTTCAGTGTGTGTATGGATCGAAAGAGGGCATTAACAGTATCGGGGGTAACCCCTGTCTCAGCGGGTTCCTGAAGTTCGAGGAGATGTTCCCGGGCTTCTTCAAGTAATTCTTCCGCCTCTGAAATAAACTCTTTTTTTGATGAATTCATGAACTTAGAACCAACCGGATCTTCTCCTGAAAATCTTCAGGTCTGAAGGGTTTTGTAATATAGGCCTCCGCCCCAAGTGCCAACCCCCTTTTTTTATCCTCTTCCGATCTTTCGGTACTCACAATAATCATTGGGATATCTTTATATTGCGGTGTGGTTTTTACAAAGTTAATCAGTTCAATGCCGTTTATATCAGGCATATTTATATCTGTTATTATCAGACTGAAATCTTCGGCAGGGAGTATTTTGAGGGCCTCAAAGCCGGTACCAGCCTCAAAGACATGATACTCTTCTCCAAGGTCCTCAATAATTGTTTTCATCATGGAGCGGGTTGATTCGGAGTCCTCTACCACCAGTATGTTCTTCACTTCTCACCTCCGTATTTCCGACCATGGGCCGGCAATAATGCCATCTACAGTAAACGTTTTGTTATACAGTTTTTTGGTTTGAGTGTAAGGAGTTTAAAACAAATATCAGGCAAGAGACCCTGTCTCCGGATGCAGGGGATTATATCAGTCATACATTGCCTCACTGCCGTGAATTACCCGCCATGCTACGGTTTGTGCAGCGTTCAATTTCCAGCTCAGGAAGCCCGGGGTTTTGCTCAAATAGCTTCACAACTGAAGTATATCAAGAAAAAATCCATACTGTCAACAAATTCTCATTGCCCGAAATTACCGGGCGGAAAGCGGTTAGCCACTGTTCTGTCTCAATTTTTGGGCACTGTCCTGCTGTTTTGCCAATTGACAATCGAAAGTCATGCAATATAAGCTATAAAGTAAAGGGGGAGGGAATTATGAATAGGGCAGGTTTTTATAGGAGTTTCGGACTGTTTTTCGTACTTCTGCCCATACTTGTGGTCCTGTCGGGTTGCAGCTCCGGTTCCAGTGTTGAGTCTCAGGAGATAGTTGAAACTCAGGAGATAGTTGATCAGGGGACACGTGAGGTTCAGGATATAACGGTTCAACCCGAAGAAGATCAGACAAGTGTTATAAGAAATCCGGCAATGGGATGGGTGCTATATGCTGATGCATTCGCTGATTTCCCGCAGGCCGATGAATATTGGAAGAGCCAGGCTCCTTATGCTGGCAGTGCGAGTATCTTTTATGTAAGACTTCCATGGTCCCAGCTTGAACCACAGAAAGGCGTCTTTGCATGGGAAGATGACCAGAACTTTAAGGACATCATTCAGGGCGCCCTGGACAGGGGACTGAAGCTTGCCTTCCGCGTATATGTCGATAGCGAGGGCTCTTACCGGCAGGCAACTCCTGAGTATGTAAGAGATGCCGGGGCAAAAGGGATTGTCAATAAAAAAACCGGCCGCTGGGACCCGTATGTTGACGACCCTGTTTTTCAGGAGAAGTTCTCCTTGTTCCTTAAAGCCTTCGGCAAGGAATACAATGACCCTGAGGTTGTTGATTTCGTTGACGGCAATGGTCTGGGACGATGGGGGGAGGGGAATCGACTGAAGTTGCAGGGGGATGATAAAAATGGTGTGCTCCGCTGGATTACCGAAGCATATGCAACAAACTTTAACCGTGTACTGCTGGGTGTGCAGTACAATAAGAGCTCAACCGGGTTTGGGTTGGACAACATAGATGCTGTTGCCCTGCAAAATTACGGATATGTGATACGCAAAGACACCCTCGGGCTTCCATACTGGTTTAGAGAGGCCGATAAAGAGAGGATTCGCAGTCATTTCCCCGGAGTTCCCTTTTACGGGGAGAATGTTTATCAGTACCTTCAGTCCAGGCGGAGGTGGGCAAAAGATTACGACACCTTGCGGGCAGCGCTTGAGGCAGTCCTCAATGACGCCTTGTCCCTGCATGCAAACACCCTGGACCTGCGCATTCCTGAAGACACGGCCGCCTGGTTTTCAGAGGCCCCCGATCTGGTACAGGAGTTTATCGTCAGGGGGGGATACCGTTTGGTTCCTACGGAAATTACCTATCCGGACAGAATAGCGCAGGGAGGAGAGATAACCATATCACACACCTGGAAGAATACAGGTGTCGGGGTGCTGCCCAATAACAAGCCTCAATGGAATTACAAGTATAAGGTTGCCTTTGCCTTGATCGACCCTGCAACAGGGCAGGCTGTATTCAAGGCCATTGACGGGGTTGCAGAGCCTTCTGCCTGGATAGAAGGGGGGGAATATTCCTACACACTGAAGGCTTTTCCTGTTTCAGTGCCGACAGGGAGTTACAAGTTGGGATGTGCAATTATAGATTCCACCATGGATAACACCCCTGCCGTTAATCTTGCAATCCAGAATGCAAGAACGGATTCCGGCTGGTATATCCTGGGCGATATATCGGTGGATTGACAATACATATTGTTGGTGATAGCCGGGAGCAGCCTTAATTCTGCTCCCGGTTGTTAAGGTTTCTACCATTGAAAAGCCACATTGGCACTGGCTCCAATCTCTTCTTTTGCAAAATCGTAAGCGCCGGCAACATCTAATCTTAAACCAAGTAGTCCTAATCCAAGACCTGCTGTAGCCACAAAGTTTGATCCGCTCTCTGCCACGTTCTTATACCCCCCCGCCCTGATGGTGAAGAGGTCACTTAATATCTTCCCCCTGCTCCCAAGGGCCTGCTCGAATCCAACAGCAATCTGCCGCTCCTTATATCCCGGTGTAAGGGTCTTGTTGGAGGTAACATCTATATCGAGTGCAACAGTTGCCCCCCGCCAGGGCAGGAAGGCAGCTCCTGCCCTGACCTGTGGAGCTATCTCTATATTTCCCCTTGCAGAGGAGAAGGAAGGGCCTGTAAGGTACTTCCCCACAACTCCCAGCCTTAACCTCTCCGACGGTATCCAGATTACACCAATATCCCCTGTTATCTTCTGGTCGGTACGTTTATTTTTTTTCACCTCATTCACGATATCGGTATTACTGGTATTAAAGGCAGGAATGGAGTCAAAGTAGGTGGTTGCATCCATAAGTTTAACCGTGGCTCCAACGTGGAGGGTATCGTTGATAAAACCGCGTGCCAGGCTCAGACTGTATTCAATAGTCTGTAAGCCGGTGAGGTCTATTTTTGACGTATTGTTGGCAATAGAACGGGGGTCTATGAAGGGGAGGGTGGCATTAACATTAACCAGGTCGAGCCTCGGTACAGCATTTGCGTAGCCTATGCCTGTTGCACCTATTGCCAGGGCCATACCTTTTATATCGGCACTTACAATAGCCCCTGCCTCGCCATTGATGTCGATCCTGCTACCCTTTTTATCCAAATTGTGGAGTATATCCACCAATCGGTCTACATCTCCAGGATTGGAATAGAAATATGGATTATTAATCGCTCTCCCATTGAGGACATCGTCAATATCGTTCCACAAGTCTCCAAGGCCACTGTGGTCCTTGGCAACCGCCCCGATGTAAGCCCTGATATCCGTTGCCCTGTGCCGGGCACTCAGACCGGCAGGATTCCAGTATATAGCTGTAGCATCTGATGCAACTGCAACATGAGCCCCCCCCATGCCCATGGCCCTTGGTCCTATTGTTACAAATTCCGCTGCAAAGGCACTGGTTGTCAGAATAAGGAAAGAGAGGACCAATAAAAACATATGCCTTACACCTGCCATCGCCATACCTCCTTTAAATCCTTCCGTTAATTTAACAGGCAATCCAGTATCATGTAGCCCGTCTGCACCTAACTCATTATACCATGCACCGTCTAATCCCATGATTCCCTCCGTTTTTTGCTCTTAGTTGATTTAAAAAAATATCAGGATAGGCAGGATGTATCATTCTTTGATATGAATTTTCAGGTTTCAAGATGGTCTCTTAATCATTTTTCCCAGTCCCGGATCGAGTATGATATTGTAGAATCCAGGAATTACAGACAACTATACATTACGAGGAGCTTAACGATGCAACCGTTACTTCTATGATATCCCATAAGTAAAGAATAATCAATCGCTCAGGGTATTGAGGTTAAATTATATATTGCACTTTTACGCTTATGCGGTCAGAAGGCAGAGGCTGTCAGGATTTAAGTATTTGGGCAAGAACCCATTGAGACCTGCCCCCCTGCCCCAGCCCGGCATCTTTAATTTGTCTGAGATTTTCTTTGTATATAGATGTTAAAATTGCGTAATACAAATACGGATTTAAAAGGGGTTATATGCAGAAAATACAGGATATTATTGAAGAGATAAACAATCTCGAAAAAAGATTATCTTTGGAGATTCAGAAGAAGGAAAAGGAGTTTTCCTATGAAATTCATGGGAAAAAGGTCACTTTTGAAAAAGAGATCAAACAATACCATAAAACTCTTGCTACAAAGCTTTATAAGTATGTATTCAATGCTGAATGGTTAAACATACTAACGGTTCCGGTAATATGGTTTGGTGTTGTCACAGCACTTCTCCTGGATTCATTTGTTACAATTTATCAGTTTATTTGTTTCCCGGTGTATAAAATCCCGAAAGTAAAACGGAGCGACTATATAGTGATAGATCGTCAGGCACTTAAATACCTTAATGCAATAGAAAAGTTAAATTGCATGTATTGCGGGTACTTCAATGGCTTAATCGCCTATGTTCAGGAAGTAGCGGGCAGGACCGAACAGTATTGGTGTCCGATCAAACATGCAAGAAAAATCCGCAGTATTCATAGTCGCTACAGAAAATTCCTGGAGTATGGGGACGGAGAGGAATACAGGAAGAAAATTGAAGAGGTCAGAAGAGATTTTGCTGATATAAAATGAAAATACAGGTGAATAGGCTGAAGGCTGAAGGCTGAAGCAAATCAAGCATCTCTCAAAGACCCTAAGTTTTGTGTGGTCATTGTTTTTTCCTTTAACCTTCAGCCTTTAGCCTATTAACCTATTAACCTATTAACCTAAGCACTTACAATTTGAGGTAAACCTTGGCAATACTGAGTCTGCAGAACATAAAGATAGCATTTGGCGGCCCTGAGTTGATCGATGGAGTTACGCTTAATATGGAGGCAGGGGAGCGTGTCTGCCTGGTCGGCAGGAACGGTGCCGGTAAATCCACTCTTGTCAGGATAATCGGCGGAGAAATTCTTCCTGATGCGGGTGAGGTTATATATTCTCAGGGACTGCGAATTGCCTCTCTTCCTCAGCAGGTTCCCCATGACCTCAGCGGTCCGGTATTTGATGTGGTCTCAGAAGGGCTGGGAAAGATAGTCGGGTTGATCTCTGAATACCACTTGATAAGTCACAGCCTGTCATCCGATCATAACGAAGGGGCTCTCTCAAAACTTGAACGGCTACAGCACGAAATAGAATCTGAAGGCGGCTGGCATTCAGAGCAGAGGGTAGAGACCGTGCTCTCAAAGCTTAAGCTGAATGCCGATGCATCTGTTGCCGAATTGTCAGGGGGACAGAAAAGAAGAGTTCTCCTTGCCAGGGCCCTTGTAAGTGAGCCGGACCTCTTGCTGCTTGATGAGCCTACGAACCACCTCGATATTGAATCAATCACGTGGCTTGAGGAATTTTTCAGTGCCTACAAGGGAACCATCCTCTTCATAACTCATGACCGGAGATTTCTTCAGTCTCTCGCAACCCGTATAATTGAACTTGACCGCGGGAAGATAACCGACTGGCCTGGTGACTACTCAACCTATCTCAAAAGAAAACAGGCCCTGCTGGATGCCGAGACCACCCATAATGCGCTTTTTGATAAAAAGCTTGCACAGGAAGAGGCATGGGTCCGTCAGGGCATCAAGGCCCGCCGCACCCGGAATGAAGGCCGGGTAAGGGAGTTGAAAGAGATGCGGCAGAAGCGGCATATGAGGCGTGAGTTGTCCGGAAGCGCTAAAATGAATTTTAACGAAGCTGAAAGATCAGGGAAGCTTGTGCTTGAGGCCAAGGGGATTGGCTGCACATTTGACGGGAGAAGACTTATAGATAATTTTTCAACGGTAATTATGAGGGGAGACAAGATAGGGATTATCGGCCCCAACGGCTCGGGAAAGACTACCCTGATAAACATCCTTCTCGGCACCATGGTACAGCATGAGGGTTCTGTCCGCATGGGAACAAAACTTGAGGTTGCATACTTTGATCAGCACCGTGCACAGCTGGATGACGAAAAATCTGTGATGGAAAATGTGGCTGACGGTGAGTACGTCACTGTAAACGGCATAAAAAAACATGTAATCGGCTATCTCCAGGACTTTCTCTTTCCTCCGGATCGTGCCGGAATGTCTGTAAAGGTCTTGTCCGGTGGAGAACGTAACCGGCTTTTGCTCGCAAGGCTTTTTACACGGTCCTCAAATGTAATCGTCATGGACGAACCGACAAACGATCTTGATATAGACACGCTTGAACTTCTTGAAGAGATGCTGATGGAATATAAAGGGACGGTCCTGCTGGTGAGCCATGACCGGGAATTCCTGAACAATATTGTAACAAGCACGATCGTTTGCGAAGGTGGGGGCAGGATTGGCGAATACGTCGGCGGATATGATGACTGGCTGAGACAACGTGTACCTGGGGCAGTGAATCAGAGAGTGAAGGAGCCGGGAAAGAAAAGGCCCCGTCAAAAAAAGGAGGGGCCACGCAAACTCACTTTTAAAGAAACCCGGGAGATAGAAGCACTCCCGGGCATGATTGAATCAATGGAAGCAGAACATGCGGTGTTTTACAGGAAATTTGCAGATCCTGAATTCTACAGAGGGGATGGAGGCAGGGTGGCTGAGGCAAAATCGAAGATCGAGAAGCTGGAAAAGGATATTGCCGACGCTTATGAACGCTGGGCCCTGCTTGAGCAGAGATTAAAGGAATCCGCCTGAAATACGCAGTACTATCCATGGGGGACCTTGTGGTGCTTGCCACCCATAGGCCCTGAGCAAATGGGTGACACCACCCATTGTAAAAAATCAATGGCTATTATAATAGTATGGAGGATATAATATTGTTATGGACGGGAAAAAAAGATTAAATATAACGCAGGGCATTAGGGTCAGGATAGTGCTAAAACAAGACCAGAAAAGCGGTAAATTAACTGAAGGAGTTGTCAAGGCTATCCTGACAAATTCTCCTTCGCATCCTCATGGCATAAAAGTAAAATTAGATAGTGGAGATGTGGGACGAGTCAAAGAGATTTGCAGATGACACTCCGCATTAACGCTGCCGCTTTCCCGGACCTGCTAAAACCGACTTCAGCTTAACCATGAAACAAGGCAATATTTTTTATGGATAAGCTGAAGTTATTTGCCAATGGCTGTGAAGATAACGACAGGCGTACATATAAAATGGAGATATGGTTTTTATATTTAATAAGGTGCAAAGACGGGAGCTTGTATACGGGGATATCAACTGACGTGAAGAGGAGGTTCGAAGAGCATAGGGGCGGCAGCCGGGGCTCGAAATATTTAAGAGGAAAGGCGCCGCTGGAACTGGTTTTAAAAAGGAAGATAGGTGACAAAGGCCTTGCACTGAAGGTTGAAGACAGGGTAAGAAAGCTTACAAAAATCAAGAAAGAATTGCTCGTAGAAGGCAAAATCGGGATAAGGGAAATAAAACGGGTAATATAATTAATAAAATCACTGTAAAAAGGAGACAACAATGGCTAAAGCTGCTGCAAGTCACATCCTGGTAAAGACTGAGGAAGAGTGCTCAAACATCAGGAAACAGATTGAAGAGGGAGCTGATTTTGCCCGGATGGCAAAGGAGCATTCCCGGTGCCCTTCGGGACAACAGGGTGGAGAGCTGGGTAAATTTTCACCTGGACAGATGGTAAAGGAATTTGATGAAGTCGTATTCAGCGAGGAAGTTGGAAAAGTGCACGGCCCAATCAAGACCCGGTTTGGCTATCACCTTATTAAAATTACGAGCAGAGGGTAAAAGTCATTGTGTCTTCCTGCAAACACACCATTCTCGATCTATTGACTGACAAAAAGAACGTGCTGCGCTGCCGGCACTGCCATTTGACGATAAAGGCCGATGAACTTGGAGGTGGTTATTGTCCCGAATGTTATGAAATAAACGGCAGCAAGCGGTTTGACTTTGAAGAGTTTGCAGCAAAAGAGACTGGAAGGGTGAGATACAGATGTGAAGACTGCGGTCTGATTATAGAGATTGATTAGCATGGGAAAAGAGAGATGAGGCATTCATGATTCCATGGGAACGGCTCGAATGCGCACCGGTCCCCGGAAATGGAGGGGAGATTTGCCTGTACAGGCGCGGCGAAGAATATTCTATCAGGGTGAACGGTCATGAGCTTATGAACAGCAGTGCTCATGGATCAGAGGAAGCCCTGGCCGAGCTTGCATGTGAAAGGATTACAGGAAACGGCAGTCCCCGGATACTGATAGGAGGACTCGGCATGGGGTTTACATTGGCATCGTCGCTTAAATGTCTCAGTCCTGGTGCCCGGATAGTTGTATCTGAATTAGTGCCCGCAGTAGTGAAATGGAACAGAGGCCCCCTTGCCGAGCTGTCCGGCAACCCTCTTCAGGACGGCAGGGTCACTGTAAGCGAAAGTGATGTGGGGCAGGTGCTGAAACAGAAAAAAAGGGCATATGATGCCATTCTGCTGGACGTGGACAACGGACCCGAGGGACTGACGCGTGAGGGCAATGACCGGCTATATTCACAGGCCGGGCTTGAGACATCCTTTGCAGCGCTTCGGCCCGAGGGTGTGCTTGCTGTATGGTCCGCAGCCCCGGACCGTGCCTTTGCAAGGCGTCTTCGCAGGTCGGGCTTTGAGGTAGACGAGGTGTGTGTAAGGGCACGAGGTTCCCGCGGTGGCGGGCGCCATACAATCTGGATTGCCGTACGCGGGTTCGGATGAGGGATAACTGCTCAGGTGGTCATTTAGACTGAAGGCTGAAGGAAATCAGACATTTTAACCGGGACATTCAAAACCTTCATTGTTCTTTCCCTTCAGTCTTCAGCCTTCAGCCTATCAACCTGATTATTATTCTTATTCTATATTTGCACCAACAATGGCAGCCATCTGCATCATGTCGATTGTCTGGCCCTCTTTCAGCTTTGTGAGGTCAGTGACCTTGCCTGATTTGCTTTTGGATTTTGTGTTTTTGAAGATCGGCAGCAACTTGGCATCAGCCACAATGAACTTGCCTGCATTCTCAGGCTTTCCATTTTCAGTCTTTGTCTGAAGTTTATTTGCCTTGATATACTCCCATAGTTTCTTGGTTATCTCTGTTCTGGGAAGCTCGGTTGCTCCCAGAAGACCAGCCAAATCATTTTTCAGCTTTACCGGTTTGTTCAATCCCTTTGCTTCTGCCATTTTAAACTCCTTCACAACTATATTTTTCATTAATCTGCCAAACTTGACCGTAAGTTTACTACAATGCAGCTAAATATAGCTAATCTCTTCATGAAGAAGAACCGGATTTTGTTGCAATATACACAACATGCCTGCTCCCCCTGCCCGGCCGATGGCGCTTAAAGGCAAACCCGGCACGGACAATTCGCCTCTCAAAAGCCTTATCCGGGTCTTCAGACCAGACGGCAAACACACCCCCGGGCATCAGGGCTGAGCCACTCATAGCCAGGGCAGTATCTCCGTATAGATAGTCACCTCTTTCCCTGGCAGCCTCAAAGGGCCCCTCATAGAGGTCAAGAATAATGGCATCAAACCGATTGTCTCCGCCGTTCATTGCGCTGTTGCGGATCAGTGATGCCACATCAGCAATCTCTATGGTAACCCTGGGGTCATTAACTGCCCCGCCGGTAAGTGCAGCCACAGGCCCGTAACACCATCTGACGACCACGGGGTTAAGTTCAGCCACAACAACACGGGCATCTCCGGGAAGCTCATCAAGCGCTGCCTTCAGGGTACAGCCCATCCCCAACCCTCCGATGAGCACCCTGGGGGCTTTTTTACTGCTCAGGAATTTGCAGGCCAGTT
>ENA-ORDP01000179-ORDP01000179.1-marine-sediment-metagenome-genome-assembly--contig:-NODE-179-length-42515-cov-3.906382_pt1 | contig 42515 bp, 39 predicted proteins | sample MGYA00248627_ERZ508539 | MGnify/ENA primary metagenome ERZ508539 (study PRJEB26208, sample SAMN05571518) | marine sediment metagenome | biome: deep sea; feature: Hydrothermal vent; material... | reverse complement strand
GACAAGCTTAACAAAATTCGCGAGCTGGGCAGTGCCTTCCCGAATGATTTCCGGCGTAACAGCGTGGCCGGAGAGTTGCACGCCGAATATGACGATAAAGACAATGAGTTCTTCGAAGCCAACCCGGTGCGCGTGCAGGTGGCCGGGCGCATGATGCTTAAACGCGTGATGGGTAAAAACAGTTTTGTAAAGCTGCAGGATATGTCGGGTCAGATCCAGTTGTTTGTATCGCGTGATGCGCTGCCAGAAGGATTGTATGCGCAATTCAAAACCTGGGACATAGGCGATATTCTGGGTGCAGAAGGAAAGCTGTTTATTACCAAAACCGGTGAGTTGTCAGTCAAGCTGGATGTCCTGCGTCTGCTGACCAAGTCACTGCGACCCTTGCCAGATAAATATCATGGCCTGACTGATACCGAGGCACGTTACCGGCAGCGTTATGTTGACCTGATTATGAGCGATGTCACGCGCAAAACCTTTAAAATGCGCACGGCCATTATCCAGTATGTACGCAATTTCCTGAATCAGCGTGACTATATGGAAGTCGAAACACCGATGATGCAGGTGATACCCGGTGGTGCCACGGCTCGACCGTTTGTGACCTTTCATAATGCGCTGGATATGGAGCTGTTTTTACGCGTTGCACCGGAACTGTATCTGAAGCGTCTGGTCGTGGGTGGTTTTGAGCGGGTGTACGAGATAAACCGTAATTTCCGCAACGAAGGTTTGTCGACCCGCCACAATCCTGAATTTACCATGGTCGAGTTTTATCAGGCCTATGCCGATTACCGGGATTTAATGGACCTGACCGAAGAATTACTGCGTGGTCTTGCTGCGGATGTAGTGGGCTCTACCACCATAGAGTACCAGGGTGACAGTTATGATTTCGGTAAACCCTTTACCCGTATGACGATCAAGGAATCGATTCTGCACTACAACCCGGATCTGGGCATGGAGCAGCTGGACGACATCGATCAGGCCAGACAGATTGCCGGTAAACTCGATATCCCGCTCAAGGATAGTTATGGGCTGGGTAAAGTCCAGATCGAGATATTTGAAAAAACAGTCGAACATCGTTTAATGGATCCAACCTTTATCACGGCCTATCCGACCGAAGTCTCACCACTGGCCCGCCGTAACGATGATGATCCATTTGTTACCGACCGTTTTGAATTCTTCGTCGGTGGTCGTGAAATTGCTAACGGGTTCTCGGAGTTGAATGACTCGGAAGATCAGGCCGAACGTTTTCGTAAACAGGTAGAGGAAAAAGAGGCCGGGGATGATGAGGCCATGCATTATGACGAAGACTACATCTGTGCACTGGAACACGGCTTGCCACCAACGGCAGGTGAGGGCATAGGTATCGATCGACTGGTTATGCTATTAACCGATTCACCATCGATTCGGGACGTGTTGCTGTTTCCACATATGCGTAAGGAAGATTGAATACATGTAGGCTGGGCTAGCCCTACAGCTTGCTAACTCGGCATACGTTCTCGCCATGACAATAAAAAACGGCGCGTTTAACCGCCCAGCATTTCCTGTATTTCCTCGACCTGACCCAGGTTCTCATCCATGATGATGACTTCCATTTCTGTATCCAGCCCCAGTCGTTCAAAGGCGCTGACACCGGACCAGTCGACACTGGCCAGGGCATGATCGGTGCCGGCATGGCTTTTCAGGTTTGCTACGATCACCAGATCGGTATAGTCCGCGTTACCGTCATGGTCATAAGCCATGTTTTCATGCTCCTGCACAACATGGACCAGTGTTTCAGGGAATGACCACTGTTTTAGTATGTGTGCGCCGATCTGTGTATGCAGTTTACTGGTCACGCTATCCAGTAATTCCGGATGGTCGAGCAGTTCATGCACTTCTTCCGCTCGCACCAGGATAGGCAGTATCCCGATATCATGCACCAGCCCCGCCATCAACGCCTGATCTGATTGCAGAACGGGTATGGCTGATGCCAGCACATGACAGATCGCAGCCACTTCGACATTATGTTCCCACAGGCCACGCAAACGTACTTCGAGTACTTCATCGGTTGCCTGAAACATCTGTTGCATAACCAGACTGATAACCAGATTCTGGATCTGCTTCTGCCCAAGCCGTGCAATAGCAGTTTGCAGATTATCGACGGGTGTCCGGGGACGGTAGAGTGGGCTGTTGGCTACCTGTAACAAACGTGCAGATAATGCTGCATCCGTCGATACGGCCTTGGCTATATTACTAGCTGATGCGTTTTCATCCTCAACGGCGTCCCTCACGCGTAATGCGACATCCGGTAGCGTCGGTAAAACCAGGCGGCCGGACTCGAGGTCACTGAGTAGTTCTTCAATAAAGGCCTGTTCGTTCCATTGTTCAGCTACGTTATTCATTGTATACCCGCTAGATTAGTGTAAATATCTGTAGACTATAGCGACAGGTGGAACGGTATCTTTACCATAATAATAATTAATAACAAGGTCACATAATTATTAATTATTATTAATTATCAAATGGATAGGGCAGTGGTGAAAACTCAAGTACCGGGCCGTTTTCACTTTCGAGGTGCAGGGTATCGTCTTTCTGGCTGTTGATCTCAACGACCACCAGCAGATCGTAGCCATCGGGTGGAGACGCCTGTACATTGACCACTTTTCCTGCGCCCTGGCCACTGCTGGATTCGGCGGCATATAGACCCATACCGATGGTCGGCTGCGTACCATCTGCAGTATGGGCCTTGTACAGACGGCGCTTGAGCTTACCCAGGTATTGCATACGGGCGACGATTTCCTGACCGGCATAACAACCTTTTTTGAAGCTGACGGCGTCGAATAACTGCATATTCAGCATTTGCGGCACAAACGCATCACTGGTATCGGGGTAAATGGTGGGTATTCCATTATCAACATCCAGCATCTCCCATGCGAATGAACCGGCCGGTGCCGCTCGTACATCCAGCGCTGTCCATATTTTTTCAGACTGAGCCAGCTCGCAGATAACTTCATAACGTGGTATTTGTCCGGGAATCCGTATAATGGTGGTATTGCCCGTGTTGGTACACTGCCAGATTTGTTCAGGTAATACATCTGTCACAGACCGCAGATCGACTTTGATATCCGGCCCGGAGCAACCGATATGAATCAGGCTATCGCTGGCATCTTCCAGCGTGACCTTTGCATTAATTACGAACATTCTCAAACGCGTTAGCGTGGCTTCGAGCAGACTGCGTGGCAATTGCAGGAAATAACAGTCCTGTCGCTTAAAGATTGTCAGGCAGGTCAATACCCGGCCCTTGGGGCTGCAGTAAGCACTGTATTGCGCGGTGTGTTCATCTACCATACGTACGTCATTGGTCAACTGGCCCTGCAAGAACTGTTCGGCGTCTTCTCCCCGCACGCTGATCAGGCCATAAACAGACAGGTCAGTGATCAGATTGCCATTGCGTACAAAACGGCGTTCGCGAACCTCGTTGCCAAAATGTATCAGGTGGTCCTGATCAAATTCTGCACCACGGCCTTCCAGATACTGTTTCCATTCGGGTTTCATGGGTAATCCTGCCTGTTTTATCAAAATTTATCACTAAAATGATAGCAGATGTTGAGTTGCGCAGATACATTACCTGTTAGAAGGTCTAAGATACGGCTATTCGGTATCGGCTGGATTTGTGCTTACACTTTTAGTATATTTTGTATGCACTTGTACTGTGTGGTCGCTGCAACTATCCTTACTTTTAGTAACACAGTGTTCGGCTCGAAATACAGGCTGTTTTTTAAAATAACTGGAACAGGATGTTAACAGGTAATAATAAAAGACCGGTTTTTCTAACGCTCTATCAGATCCGTTTGCCGGTCACGGCAGTGTTATCGATCTTTCATCGCGTATTTGGCGTGATCATGGTTATCGCCATCCCTTTTCTTATCTATCAACTGGATAAATCCGTTACCAGTGAACAGGCCTATGACGAAGTGGTGGAATGCCTTTCATCGCCCTGGTTGCGTGTATTGACCGGGCTGCTTGCATGGTTTTTTATCTATCATCTGCTGGCAGGAATACGCTTCCTGATTCTCGACCTGGATATCGGTACCGAGCGTGTAATGGCCAGAAATTCAGCCTGGCTGGTCTATGCCCTGGCATTGCTTGCGGCTGTCGCGTTGATGGCAGTTTTGCTATGAGCAGACGTATTAATGGTTTGCAGGCCTGGGCACTACAGCGCTTCAGTGCTGTTTTCCTGATTGGATTCAGCCTGTATGTGCTGCTGGATCTGTCGATTAATCCAGTATCCGGTTATAGCCAATGGCGCAGCTGGCTGGGCCAGCCACTAAACAGTGTCCTGATCATGCTTGCATCGGCCATGCTGTTGATTCACGCCTGGGTTGGTATACGTGACGTGATCATGGATTATATTCATCCGCTGGCCCTGAGGGTGCTGGTGTTATCCCTGTTTGCTCTGGGTCTATTGGCCAGTGCAGCCTGGCTGGCGACAATACTGATCAAGGTTCTGGTTTAATGGCATTACGACGACGCAAATTCGATAGTCTGATCATTGGTGCCGGTGGTGGTGGACTGCGGGCGGCATTGCAGTTATCCCAGGCCGATGCACAGGTGGCGGTGGTCTCCAAGGTTTTTCCGACACGCTCGCATACTGTGGCAGCACAGGGCGGGGTTAATGCCGCACTGGCCAACGTGTCTGAAGATAACTGGCACTGGCATATGTTCGACACCATCAAGGGCAGCGACTATCTGGGTGATCAGGATGCCATTGAGTATATGTGTCGTGCAGCATCGCGCATAGTCTATGAACTGGAGCATTCCGGCGTACCTTTCTCGCGTCTGGACAACGGCCGTATCTATCAGCGCGCCTTTGGTGGGCAAAGCAAAAATTTTGGCGGCGATCAGGCTACGCGCACCTGTGCGGCGGCTGACCGCACCGGTCACGCGATACTGCATTCCCTGTATCAGCAAAACATTCGTGCCAAAACCCATTTCTTCGATGAATACTTTGCTATTGACCTGATCAAGGATGATGCAGGCTATGTGCTGGGTGCGCTGGTGATGGAAATCGAAACCGGAGAACCCTTGCTGATTGAGGCCAAAACCACCTTGCTGGCGACCGGCGGTGCCGGGCAGTTGTTTCGCACGACCACCAATGCACTGATCAATACCGGTGATGGCATGGCGATGGCGTTACGGGCGGGTGTGCCGTTGCAGGATATGGAGTTTTTCCAGTTTCATCCTACCGGCATTGCCGGTAAGGGCATGCTGATTACCGAAGGGGTACGTGGTGAAGGGGGCTATCTGGTCAATGGTGAAGGCGAACGATTTATGGAACGTTATGCTCCCCATGCGAAAGATCTTGCCAGCCGCGATGTGGTGAGTCGTGCCATCTTTATCGAAATACGCGATGGCAGGGGCTGCGGTCCGAACAAGGATCACGTGTTGCTGAAGGTCGATCACCTGGGGCCGGATGTTATCAAGAAGCGTCTGCCTGGTATTCGTGACCTGTGTCTGACCTTCTTGCACAGTGACCCGATAGAAAGCCCGATACCGGTCTCTCCCACGGCGCACTACACCATGGGTGGCATACCAACCAATCGCTTTGGCCAGGTTGTTACGCCTGAACGACACGGTCCGGAAGAAGTGGTACCGGGTCTGTATGCAGCAGGTGAGTGTGCCTGTGTCTCGGTGCATGGTGCTAATCGACTGGGAGGCAACTCACTGCTCGATATTCTGGTTTTTGGTCGGGCAGCAGCAAACCATATTATTGATACGCTTAAGGAGAGCCGGTATCACCGTGGCATACCCGATGCCAGCATAGAGCAGGCGATGGCAAGACTGGCCCGGTGGGATCAGAAAGGTGAGGGTGAATCGGTTGAAGGATTGCGCGCCGAATTAACCAAAGCAATGGAAGACCACTGTGGTGTATTTCGTGAACAGGCTATTCTTGATGAGGGAGTTAAAAAAGTGCAGGCCCTGGCTGCTCGTATGGGCGATGTTCGTTTAACCGATCACAGCAAAATATTTAATACGGCACGTATTGAGGCTCTGGAGCTGGAAAACCTGATGGATATTGCGCTGGCAACGGTTACCTCAGCTCAGGCACGCACGGAAAGCCGTGGCGCACATTCGCGTGTTGATTTCCCGGACCGGGACGATGAACACTGGCTCAAGCATAGTCTATACTTTCATGATGGAACTCTGGATTATAAACCGGTGCGCATGAAGCCGATGAGTGTTGACAGCTTTCCTCCCAAGGCCAGGGTGTACTGAATATGGCTGAAGCCCGCTTTTCCATATATCGTTACGATCCGGAACGCAACGACAAGCCGACCATGCAGGATTATACCCTTGCCGATGTCGGCGACGATATGATGTTGCTGGACGCATTGCTGGAACTCAAGAAAAAGGATGAAACACTCGGCTTCCGGCGGTCCTGTCGCGAAGGCGTATGTGGTTCGGATGCGATGAATATTAATGGTCGCAATGGACTGGCCTGTATCACGCCGCTGGCCGAGCTTAAGCAACCGGTAACCCTGCGTCCATTACCTGGCAGGCCGGTTATCCGTGATCTGATCGTTGACCTGAGCCAGTTTTATCAGCAGTACCGTGCCGTTAAACCCTATCTGACCGTGCATGACCCGTTGCCGGAAGTCGAGTTATTGCAAAGCCCGGAAGACCGGGAAAAGCTGGACGGATTGTACGAGTGTATCCTGTGTGCCTGTTGCTCTACTGCCTGTCCGTCGTTCTGGTGGAACCCGGACAAGTTTCGTGGACCGGCTGCGCTGTTACAGTCCTGGCGCTTTCTGGCCGATAGTCGTGATCAGGACACCGATGCGCGACTGGATGATCTGCAGGGACCTTATAAGCTGTTCCGCTGTCATACTATTATGAGCTGTGTAGATGTGTGCCCCAAGGGTCTGAACCCGACGCGGGCGATAGGCAAGATCAAGGATTTAATGATCAAGCGGTCAGTTTAGGCAATGAAAACGACTTCTGCTCCATTAAATTCCAGTCTGGGCGTTAATTCAGATACTCAGGCCGATTTGAACGTACTGGCATGGCACTGCAGGCGCGGTATGCTGGAGCTGGATTTATTACTTAACAGTTTTTTACACAATAAATATCAGGAACTTGAGCTAACGGCTCGTCAGGCGTTTGAACAATTGCTAGAATATCCAGATGCAGTGCTGTATGACCTGTTAATGGGGCATAGCGTAACTGCTGATCAGGAGATTGCAGATGTCGTCAAAAAAATCCGTACAAAGCCTGCAGATTGAACCGCGCCTGTCGCGACAACTGGGCTTGTTCATGCTGCTGGTGCATGGTGCGGCGTTACTGGCTATTGCCAATACCGGTATGCCTGTCGCTATCAATGTAGCCCTGGCCGGTTTTGTGCTGGTGAACTTTGTTCAGGTATTCCAGTTGCACGTGCTGGCTCGTTCCAGACAATCCGTGCGTATGCTGGTGTGGGACGGTCACGGTGACTGGTATGTATTTGCAGCGGATGGCGAAAAGCTGGAAGCACGTCTATTGCCTGCCAGCCTGGTACACCCCTTGCTTATCGTACTGAACTTCAGGGTCAAGGATCGTGGACGCTGGACCAGCATCCTGTTGGCCGATGCACTGGATAAACGTACCCATCGCCAGCTGTTGACCCGGTTGCGGCAAGAAGCGAAATAACACTGCCACGATTCTGGACACATAATATCCGGTGTTATTGGAGCTATCCTGTACCCCGCAACAACAGTTATGTTCCAGAGGCTACATGTAACCCACCACTTTTGCTGATCCCGGGTGTTAATACGGTTGCCTGTGTAGTCTTGATATTACACTCGGGATAATCCAGCGTGTAATGCAGGCCTCGACTTTCTTTACGTTCCAGGGCCGATCGGATAATCAAATCCGCGACTTCTACCAGGTTACGCAGTTCGATCAGGTCATTTGAGATGCGGAAATTGCCATAGTATTCGTTGATTTCCATGGCCAGCATGTCGACACGTCGCTTTGCGCGTTGCAGGCGTTTGGTGGTGCGCACGATACCCACGTAGTCCCACATGAAGTGACGTAACTCATCCCAGTTATGCGACACTACTACACGTTCATCGGAATCCTCTACCTTGCTCTCATCCCATGCTGGCAGTTGTGTTGCGATGCCTGGTCTGGCTTCTTGCTGCAGGATGTCACTGGCGGCGGCCTCGGCAAATACCAGGCATTCGAGCAGCGAGTTACTGGCCATGCGATTGGCACCATGCAGACCGGTATAGGCGCTTTCACCAATCACATACAGCCCGGGCAGGTCGGTACGCGCAGCCAGGTCAGTCATCACACCGCCACAGGTATAGTGCGCGGCAGGCACCACCGGGATCGGGCTGCGAGCCATGTCATAACCGTATTCCAGGCAGCGTGCATAGATGTTCGGGAAATGCCCGATAATAAAGTCTTCGGATTTATGACTGATGTCCAGATAAACACAATCAACACCCAGTCGTTTCATTTCATGGTCAATCGCGCGCGCAACCACGTCTCGTGGTGCCAGGTCAGCGCGTGAATCAAATTTTGGCATGAAGCGTGTTCCGTCTGCGAGGCGCAGGATTCCGCCTTCCCCTCTGATCGCTTCGGACAGCAAAAAGGACTTGGCGCTAGGGTGATACAGGCAGGTGGGATGAAACTGGTTGAATTCCATGTTGGCTACCCGGCAACCGGCGCGCCAGGCCATCGCTATGCCATCGCCGGTGGAGGTGTCCGGGTTGCTGGTGTACAAATAGGCCTTGCTCGCACCCCCTGTGGCCAGTATTACGTTGCCGGCGGCGAACACACTTACACGCTGGGCCTGTTTATCAAGTACGTAAGCGCCCAGACATCGGTTACCGGACAGGCCTAGTTTGGCCTCGGTAATCAGGTCTATAGCCAGGTGGTGCTCATATATCTGTATACCAGGGTGATTACGCACCTGTTGCTGTAGAGTGGTTTCTATAGCCTTGCCGGTGGCATCTTCCGAGTGGATGACGCGGCGTTCACTATGGCCACCTTCACGAGTCAGGTGATAGCCCTTGCTGGCATCTTCCTTGTCGAGCAGGGTAAAAGGTACCCGATGACCGAGTAACCACTTGATTGTGTTGGGGCCACGCTCTACAACGTAACGTACTGTTTTTTCATCACAAAGACCCGCGCCAGCCTCTAGCGTGTCTTCGATATGTTTTTCTACCGAATCTTTTTTGTCGAGTACAGCGGCTATGCCGCCCTGGGCATAAAGCGTTGAGCCTTCCCCGAGTGAGCTTTTCGACAATACCGCTACCGACAAACGCCCCGCCAGCCGCAGTGCCAGCGACAGACCTGCCGCGCCGCTTCCTATAATTAAAACATCGTACTGTATGGAATTTTTCAGCATCAGCCTAGTCTAACGGATTGAGTTACTGGTTTAAAACTGTCAGGGGCTGTCTGGCACGAATAGTTGGGCAGCCAGGCACACTTTATGGAGATATATTATGGCCAATCAGGCCCAGACTTGTGTATTGCCGCTGGATCGACAAGAATATACCCATATTGTGAGTAAACATAAGCCAAAACAAGCAGATTCCAGCATCAAGGCGCTATCAGCCAAAAAGTCCGGTTCTGTGGAGGATACGCCCCGAATGGGAGCTAATCAGGCGGACCAGGAACTGGTAGTCCGGGTACAGAAGGGGGACAAGAAGGCCTTTGACGCACTTGTTCTCAAGTACCAGCACAAGATTATCCAGCTGGTTTCGCGGTTCGTAAAAGATCCACATGAAGCACAGGATGTTGCGCAGGAGGCCTTTATCAAGGCGTATCGTGCGTTGCCACGTTTTCGTGGTGACAGTGCTTTTTATACCTGGTTATATCGCATTGCGATTAATACGGCCAAAAATTACCTGGTTGCTCAAAATCGTCGCCCACCCGGTGATGATGTGGACGCACAGGATGCAGAGCAATATGGCTTGCCCGTCATGCAGGATATCAGTACACCTGAGCGTTTGGCGCTGACCAACGAAATACAGCAAGTGATTATTTCAGCAATCGATAATTTGCCGGATGACTTGCGAACTGCCATCACTTTGCGAGAACTGGAAGGGATGAGCTATGACGAAATCGCACAGACCATGGATTGTCCGATCGGAACGATCAGGTCACGCATATTTCGTGCACGAGAATCGATAGATGAGCAAATTCGACCTTTGCTGGTCTAACACTAGTAGTGAATATATATAATGAGCAGACAGACAGGATAAAGAGGTGGTTATCATGAACGAGAAAGTAAACAATCAGCTTTCTGCCTTTATGGACGGTGAGCTACCGGAACAGGAACACGAGTTACTGATCAGGCAGCTGACCCGTGACCCGGCTATGCTCGACAGGTGGGGCAGTTATCACCTGATTCGCGACGCCATGCAGAATCATTTACCGGTTCATGTCGATGCCGGCCTGTCACAGCGTATCAGTGCCGCGATGGAAGATGAACCCGAGTATTTACCGGATGAAGAGTCGTCGCCGGTCAGGCAGTGGCTGCGTCCGTTGGCCGGTTTTGCTGTAGCTGCATCAGTGGCCATGATGGCAGTGCTGGGACTACAGAATATTACTCAGCCAGGGGTTTCGCCTGTGTTACCTGAACTGGCCAGTGTTAAAACACAACCCCCTCTCATACAGACTGTTTCTACCAATGGTTTACGCTGGAATGTACAGCCTGCTATTGCAAGTCGCCTGAATGGTTATCTGGTTAACCATAATGAGTCGGTATCATCAACCCAGTTGCAGGGTATGCTCCACTATGCACGTATAGCAGGATATGAAAAGAAACGTAGATAAAATCATTAAACTGCTGGCATTTTTCATCGTGGCAGGGGTTCTGTCGAACCCGTTACTGGCCTGGGCCGAACATCCTACAGCCGACGAGGCGCGTGAATGGCTGGGTAAAATGTCATCGGCGATAAAGAACCTTGATTATGAAGGTACCTTTGTTTATGTGCATGGCTCAACTCTCGAAGCTTTGTCTATCGTGCATTCACGCACAGCAGTCGGTGAATCTGAAAGGCTGTTTTCACTGGTTGGAGCGGCGCGGGAAATCTTGCGTGAAGATGATTTACTGACCTGCATACTGCCCGATAATGAAGTTGTTGTGGTTGAGAAAACCCGGCCTCGAAAATACCTGCCTCCCGGTTTACTGGAACTGAACCAACGGCTGTCAGAATATTATGACTTCAGGGTTATCGGATCTGATCGTATGACGGGCCGCCCAGCCACTGTAATCGGAGTTATTCCGCTTGATCCGTATCGCTACGGCTATCGCCTGTGGCTGGATAACGAAACAGCCTTGCTGCTTAAGTCAGACATGGTCAATGATGAAGGCAAGGCACTGGAACAGCTTATGTTTACCTCCCTGAAAGTAATGGACAGGGTTCCTGAAGAACACCTTAAGCCAGTGTCACTGGATGACGGGTTTAAATGGTATAGAGGTGAGGGGATGACAGATGAACATATGGCAACACACATAGCCGGATGGAAGGTAAAACATTTGCCGGGTGGTTTCAGGATGATCGCAAATTCCGAACACAATCTTGCAATGGGTCGTCAACCGGTTGAACATCTGGTTTATACCGATGGCCTGTCATCTGTTTCGGTATTTATAGAAAAACCGGGTGCCAAAACCGATGAGATGAAAGGTGTCTCCTACATGGGCGCAGTGAATGCATATGGTACGATTGTGGACGGTTATCAGGTTACGGTGGTAGGTGAGGTGCCCGAGGCGGCGGTCATGATGATTGGTGATTCTGTTTACTATACGGATACCAGGCAGAAAGCCCCATGATTGAAGAGAATGCGCACGTCGTACAGACGGATTCCGGTATTGCCTGGGTGGAAGCCCAAAGGGAGTCGGCATGTGGTGCCTGCAAGGTACGCGGTGGCTGCGGTACATCGGTACTGGCCAGCGTGATGGGTAAGCGTCGAAACCAGGTCAGGGCGCTGGATCCTGTGGGTGTAAAGCCCGGAGACAATGTATTGATAGGATTACGTGAACGCGCGCTGGTGCGTGCCTCGTTTACGATGTATCTGTTACCATTGGCCGGATTATTTGTCGGCGCACTCATGGGTCAGCAGCTTGATAGCCAGGGAGAGGCCTGGACAATACTGTTTGGACTTCTGGGCCTGTTAGCTGGTTTCGGGCTGGTTAACCTGTTCTACCGAAGAATACGAAATAACCCTGTTTACCAGGCTGTTATACTGAAGAGAATTAGCTGATACCTGTGTGGCGTATAATCTGAAGTCATACAGCTTGAAAATGAAGAATACACCCTTATATAGTAGTATTTATTGTGCTGGCAGCGTGTTCGCTGGCATATGCTCATATTTTGGAAAGAATTCCATATAAATACTGTTGAACCTAAATTAAATCGAAGTGAGAACTGAAAGCTTATGAAACCGTTTGCCAGATTACGTTTACCCCTGTTGATGGTTGCACTTATCGCCTATACACAACCGGCTATGTCCCGTTCATTACCGGATTTTACCGACCTGGTTAAGCAGGTGAGCAGTGCTGTAGTCAATATCAGTACAACGTCACATGCCAAAAAGAACAGTAAGGACAGTACCGGTAAACGCGGCGGTCAGTTTCATGGCTTTCCCGAAGGGACACCGTTTGATGACCTGCTTAAAAAATTCTTTCAGGAGCGCGGGGAAGAAGGTGATTTTACACCTGACAAGCAATCACTTGGTTCCGGCTTCATTATTTCAAAGGATGGCTATTTGCTAACCAATCGGCATGTGGTGAAAGATGCCGATGAAATCATTGTGCGACTGAGTGACCGACGCGAATTCAAGGCTGAGCTGATCGGGATGGATAAGCGCAGTGACCTGGCATTGCTGAAGATCGACGACGAGAATCTGCCAGTAGTCAAGATTGGAAAATCAAGCAAACTAGAGGCGGGTGAATGGGTGTTGGCCATTGGCTCGCCATTTGGCTTTGAGCACTCTGTAACGGCTGGCATTGTGAGTGCTACCGGTCGCAGTTTACCCAATGAAAATTATGTTCCTTTTATTCAGACCGATGTTGCGATTAACCCAGGCAATTCAGGTGGGCCATTGTTTAACATGGATGGCGAAGTAGTAGGTATTAATTCACAAATTTTCAGCCGTACAGGTGGTTACATGGGGTTGTCGTTTGCGATACCGGTCGATGTGGCCATGCGTGTGGCAGACGAGCTGAAAAACACGGGTCATGTTACCCGTGGCTGGTTAGGTGTGTACATACAGGATGTCACGCGTGATCTGGCCCTTTCTTTTGGTATGAAACAGCCACAAGGTGCACTGGTTACTCGTGTGATCGATGACAGCCCGGCCGCCAAAGCCGGCATCAAGGTTGGTGATGTCATTATTGAGTATGATGGAAATTCGGTACCCAATTCCAGTGCCCTGCCCCCTATGGTCGGGATGACCGCTCTGGGTAATGCCGTACCGGTTAAGGTTATTCGAAATAGCAAAAAGAAAAACCTGAAGGTCGTTATTGCGGAGTTACCGGATAGCGATACTGACAGCATGCAGGAAAAGGGTGATAGCGGTGATCATGAGCGCCAATTTAATGGCCGCATGGGTCTTTTCCTGGAAGATCTGACTTCAGCGCAACGTAAGAAGCTGGGTATTGATTCCGGTGGGGTACTGGTTACTCAGGTCAAGCAGGGGGCGGCAGGTCAGGCAGGCATACGCCGGGGCGATGTTATTCTGATGGTCAATGGCCAGCATATCGAAAGTGTACGGGCACTGAACCGGATAGTTGACAACCTGGCAGCAGGTAGTCTGGTGCCGGTACTGGTTCAGCGAGATGGTGGTGCCCTGTTTATGCCGATGCAGCTGCCAGAAGAGTAACTATCAGAAAGAGTAGCGATACAGGATCATCGCCTGGGACACCCAGGTCGTTGGTTCTGTATGGGCGCCAGGCCTGTGGGTTATGTCAGGATATGCACTGGCAGTTACAGGAACTTGCCGGAGACCTGAATATCCGGGTTGATTGGGTAGATATTGACTCGGATCCAGCACTGGCAGCGGAATTTGGCACCCGTATACCGGTTCTTATGGCGGAAAATACGGAAATCTGTCATTATACGCTCGACATGGCCGCACTAAATGCCTACCTAGACAGAAGATCCTCCAGATAGCCGATGCAGTATATCCGTAATTTTTCAATCATTGCCCATATCGATCACGGCAAATCTACGCTTGCAGACCGGTTTATCCAGATGTGCGGGGGCCTGAGTGAGCGTGAGATGCAAAGCCAGGTGCTTGATTCGATGGATCTTGAGCGTGAGCGTGGCATCACCATCAAGGCTCAGAGCGTCACCTTGAAATACCAGGCTAAGGATGGTTATACCTACCAGCTCAATTTCATCGATACCCCCGGGCACGTCGACTTTTCCTACGAGGTATCCCGCTCGCTGGCAGCTTGTGAAGGGGCCTTGCTGATTGTCGATGCCTCTCAGGGTGTCGAGGCGCAGAGCGTAGCCAACTGTTATACCGCACTGGACCTGGGTCTGGAAGTAGTGCCCGTACTGAACAAGATCGATTTACCGGCAGCAGATCCGGAACGGGTCAAACATGAGATAGAAGACGTGATCGGCATTGATGCCAGTGATGCGATAGCAGTAAGTGCCAAAACCGGTGTCGGTGTCGATCAGGTGCTGGAACAATTGGTAGAGCGTATCCCTGCACCGACCGGTAAACCGGATGCACCTCTCAAGGCATTGATCATCGATTCATGGTTTGATAATTTCGTTGGCGTGATTTCACTGGTGCGCGTCATCGACGGTCAAATAAACAGGCGCCAGAAGCTTCAGATTATGTCATCAGGTAAAACTGTGAATGCTGATCAAGTAGGCTACTTTACCCCCAAACGGGTTGATACAGACGGGCTGAAAACCGGTGATGTAGGTTTTGTGATAGCAGGTATCAAGGACATTGATGGCGCACCGGTAGGTGATACCATTACCGATGCGGATAACCCGGCCGATGAGGCCTTGCCCGGGTTCCAGAAAGTACAGCCTCGTGTCTTTGCCGGTTTGTTCCCTGTCGATGCTGATGACCACGAGGCATTTCGCGATGCCCTGAAGAAATTACGACTGAATGACTCGGCCCTGCAGTATGAGCCGGAAAAATCCCAGGCACTGGGTTTTGGATTTCGTATCGGTTTCCTTGGTATGCTGCATATGGAAATCGTACAGGAAAGGCTGGAGCGCGAATATGGTCTCAACCTGATAACAACAGCGCCGACCGTGATATACGAAGTACTGAAAACAAACGATGAAATCATGCTTATCGATAATCCTGCCAGCTTGCCAGAGGCCAATTATTTAGAAGAAATCCGTGAACCGATTATTGTTGCAAATATACTGGTGCCACAGGATTATGTAGGCTCTGTGATCACCTTATGTATCGAAAAACGTGGGGTTCAGAAAAACATGCTTTATCTGGGTAGCCAGGTTTCACTGGTATATGAATTACCCATGAGTGAAGTTGTGCTGGATTTCTTTGATCGTTTAAAATCAGTCAGCCGAGGTTATGCCTCATTTGATTACAGCTTTGATCGTTTTCAGGTCGCAGCAGTTGTAAAGCTGGATGTATTAATTAATGGTGAGAAAGTAGATGCCCTGTCTATTATCGTACACAGAGATCTTGCTCAACGTCGCGGACGGGAGCTGGTTGACAAGATGCGTGAGATTATCCATCGGCAAATGTTTGATGTAGCAATACAGGCCGCAATCGGTAACCAGATTATTGCCAGATCAACAGTAAAGGCATTACGCAAGAATGTAACAGCCAAGTGTTACGGTGGTGATATTTCGCGTAAGCGGAAATTACTTGAAAAACAAAAGGCCGGTAAAAAACGCATGAAGCAGGTAGGCAGTGTTGAAATACCACAAGAGGCCTTTCTGGCGGTCTTGCGTGTCGGCGACAGTAAAAAACAGTAGCTAACAGGAACCCGAATGGACACAGGAATACGTTTTGATTTTTCGACTATACTGTTTTTAGCAGTTGTTATCACAGGTTTGATCTGGTTGATAGACGTCATGTTCTTCAAGCCTAAGCGACTGGCTAACAGTAAAGAAGGTGAAGTGCCGGCTGTACCCGTCATGGCGGAATATGCAAAATCATTTTTTCCGATCATATTGATTGTTCTGCTTTTACGTTCATTTCTGGTAGAGCCTTTCAAAATTCCGTCTGGTTCGATGATGCCGACACTGTTAATTGGTGATTTGATACTCGTAAACAAGTTTGCATATGGCATAAGACTACCGGTCATAAACAAGAAAATAATTGAAATTGGCGAGCCTAAACGAGGGGATGTAGTCGTTTTCAGGTATCCACAGAATCCATCACTTGATTATATCAAGCGTTTGATCGGGCTACCTGGTGATCGGATTACCTATCGAGGGAAGCGGTTGTTCATTAATGGCGAACCCTTACAGTATGAACCGATTAGCACATACATTGGTAGTGGTTCCGGCGTTAATATGACGGGCAACAAACTACTCCTTGAAAATATTGACGGTGTGAAGCATCAAATACTGGTGGAGCCATCACCCTATGAACATCAATATACCTGTATGCAAAACAATGAATTTGTGGTGCCGGCAGGCGAATATTTTATGATGGGTGATAACAGGGATCACAGTAATGATAGCCGCTTCTGGTGTACGGTGCCTGAAGAGAACCTGGTTGGGCGTGCATTTATGATCTGGATGCACTGGGATGATGGGGTTGACTGGGCGCGAATAGGCGACAGTATAAACTAACTGCGGAGAACGGCAGATGCGTAAACAATATCAATTAGGGATGACAGGTCTCGGCTGGGTAATTGTTCTGGGCCTGATTGGGTTTACTGCGATGATCACCATAAAAATGGTACCCGTCGTCATGGAAGGCATCACAGTCAAGCGACATGTAGATTCCTTGAAAAATGTGCCGCTTATTACAAAAATGTCAAGAAGACAAATTCTTGCTTTGCTTCAGAAACGTTTAGATGTGGATGATGTGGAAAGTGTTAAAAGAAAGAATATAAAAATTGAGCGTAAGCGAGGCCGCCTTATTGTTACGATTGAGTATGAAATTCGAAAACCGTTGCTGGGACGTTACGATATTGTCGCCAAACATAAAAACATCGTTGACATAATCAGTAACTGATCTTTGGATATTTCCGCACTTACCCGGAGTCTGGGTTACACTTTCAATAACCATGATTTGCTGCGTTTAGCATTAACACATCGCAGCGCCGGATCGGCCAACAATGAACGCCTCGAGTATCTTGGTGACAGTGTCCTTAACTTTATTATTGCAGCCGAGTTGTTTGAACGCTGCCCTGATCTACATGAAGGTGATCTTAGTCGTATGCGCGCCCATCTGGTAAAAGGTGAGCGTTTGTTCGAACTGGCTAGTCATCTGAAGCTGGGCGATGTGCTGCAACTGGGAACGGGTGAGCTCAAAAGTGGTGGTCACCACCGTGCATCGATTCTGGCAGATGCGCTTGAAGCGATACTGGGAGCAATCTATAGTGATGGTGGGTATGAGGCCTGTAAACGAGTAGTGCTACATCTATATCAGTCACTGTTAGATAATCTGCCGCAGCCTGAAGCATTGAAAGATCCCAAAACACGTTTACAGGAATGGCTTCAATCTCACCAGTTTCCGTTACCTCAGTACGAGATTATTAGTACACATGGCAAGCAACATGAAAGAAAATTTCAGGTGGCATGTATGCTCTCACATATTGATTTGCGATTAAGCGGCACCGGGAACAGTCGTCGTAAGGCAGAACAGTCTGCTGCCAGCAAGACACTGGAATTGCTTTGTCAACAAAATCGAACCAATAAAACAGCGTCATGACAGAAGTTCATTACCATTGTGGCTATGTCGCAATAATCGGGCGACCCAATACAGGCAAGTCGACCTTGCTTAACCGCGTGCTGGGTCAAAAAATCAGTATCACATCAAATAAACCTCAAACCACACGACATCGTATACTGGGTATACATACGAGTGAGAATGCCCAGGTGCTATATGTGGATACACCGGGTCTACAGGCTGAAGCCCGGTCTGCGATTAATCGCTATATGAACAGAACCGCCAGCAATGTATTGCATGATGTCAATGTTATACTATTCATGGTTGAGGCCATGGTGTGGGGGCATGAGGATGAGCAGGTACTGAAGCGTATCAAGGACTGTTCTGTGCCTGTTGTACTGGTGATCAATAAAGTAGACAAGATAAAGAACAAGGAGCAACTGATGCCCTTTCTGCAAAAGTTGTCAGCTATGTATGATTACAGTGAAATTATACCGCTGTCTGCCAGCAAGGGTGATAACGTCGATATGCTGGAAAATAAGGTAGAGACCCTGTTGCCGGCCAACCCTCCGATGTACCCTGAAGACCAGGTAACTGATAAGAGTATGCGCTTTATCGTAGCTGAAATTATTCGTGAAAAGTTGATGAGGCGTCTGTATAAGGAGTTACCCTATTCGCTGACAGTTGAGATAGAGCTGTACGAAGAAGAAAACGATAAAGTGCTGATTCATGCGATTATCTGGGTTGAACGAGAAAGTCAGAAAGGTATAGTTATCGGAAAGAAAGGCGAAGGCCTGAAATCGGTCGGAACCCAGGCGCGACAGGATATCCAGAAAATACTGGGAGTAAAGGTTGTTTTAAAATTATGGACGAAGGTACGTGGTGGCTGGTCTGATGATGAGCGGCATTTGCGTAGTTTTGGCTATACTGACGATTAAGTCGCAGGTATTGCCAGACTATATATTTATAGACAATAGTGAAGTATGAAGGTTACATCACAAGCCGGATTTGTTTTACACAGCCGCCCATACAAAGACAGCTCTGCAGTAACAGAACTGTTCAGCGATGAGTATGGCCGGATCGGCCTGGTTATACGCGGTGCGCGCAGAAAAAACTCGCGAACACGCCTGGCTGTAACGCCGCTGCAGGAATTATTGCTGGCCTGGGTGGGGCGAGGTGAACTGTATACCCTGACTGACGTCGAACAAAAAACACTGCTTCCCAGAATAACAGGAAAACGTTTGGCCAGCGCGTTTTATATTAATGAATTATTAATGCGCTTGTTGCATCGTAATGATCCGCACCGGGGTTTGTATACAGTGTATCGAACTACCTTGCTGTTACTGTCAGACGGCAGCCAGGACCTCAACCATATCCTTCGCCTGTTCGAAAAACGATTACTGGATGAGCTGGGTTACGGGCTGGTTCTGGAATCTACAGTTGATACTAACGAGCCGCTGGTTGATAATCAACGTTACACCTATCATGTCGAACACGGGCCAGTCAGTATTATTGATCCTGATGACACGGCTCCCGTCGTACATGGCTCTACACTCAGGGCCCTGCATGAAGAAGAGCTTGTTGATGAGCAATCCTTGCGTGAAGCCAGGCGCTTAATGCGTTATGTTTTACAGCATTATCTGGGAAATTACGAACTGAAGAGCAGGTCTCTTCTTGATACGGCCTTGTAACAGAGAGAGATATGACTAATCTGGACCAGAATCTGCCATTATTACTTGGTGTGAATATTGACCATGTTGCAACCTTGCGACAATCCCGCGGAACGGTATATCCAGATCCGGTTCAGGCAGCTCTGGAGGCTGAACAAGCGGGTGCTGATGCGATCACCTTGCATTTACGTGAGGATCGTCGTCATATTCAGGAGCGTGATGTCAGAATGATTGCAGATGTTTTGACTACGCGCATGAATCTCGAAATGGCTGTCACAGATGACATGCTGGAGTTTGCCGAACAACTACGACCAGCGGAGTGTTGCCTGGTTCCTGAGCGCAGGGAAGAGCTGACCACAGAAGGCGGGCTGGACGTAGCCGGACAGGAAGCACGAATACGAGAGGCTTGTATACGACTGACAGCGGTCGGCACTCGTGTTTCGCTCTTTATTGATGCTGATCCATATCAGGTCGAGGCGGCAGCCAATGCAGGAGCGCCGGTGGTCGAGATTCACACCGGACATTATGCCGATGCTGTAGACACCGGGCAGCGCGCTCAGGAGTATTCGCGTATCCTTAAAGCAGTGGAGGCAGGTGTGGCCAATGGTCTGTATGTTAATGCAGGTCATGGTCTGCACTACCATAATGTAGAAGATATAGCACGTATCAAGGCGATACGAGAATTGAATATCGGGCACGCAATTATTGCCAGAGCAACTTTTACCGGACTACAGGAAGCGGTACGTGAGATGAAAAAGTTGATGCGGGAAGCGCGATTGTCGCTTTGATGGAGCCGTTAACGGGTACGCTCGCTAACGAAATCTTCTATACTCTGGTTAAGTCTTTCAATATATCGAATTACATCATCCAGATGATTCATATGGACAGATTTTTCCAGCTTCGCAGCTAACCCACGTATAGGTTCAATCGCACAATGCGCAGCAGCGCCATGTAGCTTGTGTGCTTCTGACTCCAGTTCTTCCAGATTATCATTAATAAAGGCATTGTTGATATCTGTCTGCATGTTTGGTAAGTCATCTACGAACATATCAAATAATTCACTGGCAAGTTCCTGGCTGCCGCCAGCAATTTGCAGTGCCTCTGTATTGGTGTCGATTGATGCTGAGGCATTGGCTGGGGCGTGCGAAAACTCAGTCGTATTCACTGTGCCATAACGGCTGTCTGTCAGCCATTTGTGGATTACTTCAAACAGTGCAATTTCCTTGAATGGTTTTATCAGGATATCATCAATGCCCTGGCGAGCCAGCTTGCTAATATCATCTTCCATGGCATTGGCAGTAAGAGCAACGACAGGAGTGCGTTTACCACCATGCTCAAGATCCCTGATTTTCTGAGCGGCTTCTATGCCTGACATAACCGGCATGTGTATATCCATTAGCACCAGATCAAATACCTGTTTCTTGAAACAATCCAGACATTGTTGGCCATCCTCAGCTTCAACTGTTGTGGCCCCTTTTTGTTTTAAGAGTGTCGTGACCAGTTTTCTATTAATTCTGTTGTCGTCAACAACCAGTATGCGCTTTCCTGACAGACGTTGCTCACAGATCAAATTGCCTTCAACGTCAGTTTCCGGTGCGGCATTCGGGCTGACAAGATACTGAATTTCATCATGGAACTGCTCAGCCCTGAATGTTTTTGGCAGGCAAAGTGATATACCCTTGTCTCTTAGTCTGCTGATGTGATAGAGGTCATGTGTACTGGCCAGTGCAACATATAAGGCTATACCACAGTCCTGAATCTCCGGCAATATTGCGTCAATTTCATCTTCCTTGAGTTGCTGCTGGCTGAGGCCTACGCAAAAAATCTGAAAGGGTCGGCCGAGCATCATTCCTTCATGTGCAACAGCACGCAAGTGATTGAGATCATCAACGACAGTGAGATTCAAATCCATCCGTTTCAGTTTGTGGTTCAGGGAAAGTCGTGATGTTTCACAGGCTTCAAACAGCAGGCAGCGTAAGGATGGGTTGAATGCAGGTGTTGAGTTCACAAAGTCATGTTTAACCCGTCCGCAGTTGAAAGTTACCCAGAAGGTAGATCCTTTGGCAAGCTGACTATCCAGCCCGATATTACCGTTCATCTGTGAGATAATTTTTTTGCAGATAACAAGACCGATTCCGGTGCCACCAAATTCACGTGTAATCGAAGTATCTGACTGACTGAAAGCCTGAAACAATTTTTTCTTGTTCTTCATGCTCAGGCCTGCGCCCGTGTCCTGTACGCTCATACGCAGGGTATAATGATCATGTTTTTCTTCTTCTGTCATGACTCGTATGGTAACGCTGCCCCGGCGTGTGAACTTGATCGCATTACTGATCAGGTTGGTTAGCACCTGTCTGATGCGAACGGGATCCCCGGTCATACGGGTAGGGACATCACTGTAATACAGCAGGGATAATTCAAGTCCGGCGTCATAGGCCATTTGCGAGAAGAAGCTCACTGTATCCTCAACCACGTCATACAGGCTAAATTCGATATGCTCAACTTTCAGGTCGCCAGTCTCAATTCGGGAATAGTCCAGAATATCGTTGAATATTGTCAGTAGTGAATAGGCAGAACCTTTTACCGTCCCGAGGTATGATCGCTGCTCTTCATTGAGTTGTGTATTGAGTAACAGGTTTACAAAGCCGATGATGCCGTTGAGTGGTGTACGGATCTCGTGACTCATATTGGCCAGGAATTCCGACTTCAGGCGGTTGGCCTCCTGTGCATCCAGTCGCGCCAGTTCCAGATCGGTATTTTTTGTTTCAAGCATGACCAGAGTTTTGCGTAACTCTTCAGTCGACACACGTATTCTGTGTTGCATTTGTTCATGGATGCTTTGCAGGGCGGCAGCCATATCATTGATACCTTTACCTAATACCCCCAGTTCATCTGGCGAACGGACTTCAACGCGTGTACCAAGATCACCCTCACCAAGTTGATGGACGGCATCTCGTAATCGCAAGACCGGTATAGTGATTTCCTTACCCATACGGGTTGCAAATACGGCTACAACAAGCAGTCCAAGAATGATAATGACGGCACTATTGATTAAAATGCCTGATTTCTGTTCCTTAAGGTGTATACGGGACATATACAGGATAACGGAGCCAATTTCTCTGCGCTGATTACCGTCTCCAAAATACAGAATGGCAGCCTGATAACTTGATGTACTGTTAGCCGGGTAGCCTGGTTCCTGGTATGAATACAATTGGTTGCCTGACATGTCGACAATTCGGGCACCGATAATTTCATCTTGTTGCAGGAGTGGCTGCGCTACACGACGTAACAGTTTTTCGTCATTGGTCAGCGTTGCGTATTCACTGGAAATGGCCAGTTGACGTGCCAGCAAGCTACCACGCTGGTCAAAATGCATATTCAGGTCATCGAACTGGGTATGGATGTAGAACCATGATAATACAACGGCGATAAGACAGGTAGGCAATAAAGCCAGTAGCAGAACACGTTTTCGTATTCCCCATTTAATCATTGCTTATCCTCTCTGGTCCAGTCGGATCAGAGAGGCCTGCCTGTGATATACTGCTTCGATCATAAGTCATTATCATCTAAATACAGAACAAAAACAATGGAATACCCTACAATTGAATCATTTATCGGTAACACGCCGCTACTGCGCTTGCAGCGTCTACCAACACCTGGCAGTAACGTCATACTGGTTAAGCTGGAAGGCAATAATCCTGCCGGGTCGGTGAAGGACAGACCCGCTCTGAGCATGATCAATCATGCTGAGACACGAGGTGAGATACAGCCTGGTGACACCTTGATAGAAGCAACCAGCGGTAATACCGGGATTGCTCTGGCCATGGCGGCTGCCATCAAGGGTTACCGGATGGTGCTGCTCATGCCAGCTAACATGAGTGTTGAGCGGCGTGCAGCGATGCGCGCCTACGGTGCCGAGCTTGTCCTGGTCGAAGAAGGAGGCATGGAGGCCGCCCGTGACCTGGCGGATCAAATGCAGGCAGAAGGCAAGGGTCATGTACTGGATCAGTTTGCGAATCCGGATAATCCACTCGCACACTATGAACACACAGGCCCAGAAATCTGGCGTGATACGCAGGGTGGTATTAGCCATTTTGTCAGCTCCATGGGTACCACCGGCACCATAGTGGGAACCTCACGTTATCTCAAGGAGCAGAATCCTGATATTCAGATAGTCGGGGTGCAGCCTACCGAAGGCTCGCAGATACCCGGTATACGACGCTGGCCAGAGGCCTATCTGCCAAAGATATACAGCCCTGACAGGGTGGATCGGATAATTGATATTGAGCAACAGGAAGCTGAGCAAACGACCCGTGACCTGGCTGCACGAGAAGGCATTTTTTGCGGGGTCTCATCCGGTGGAGCAGTGGCCGCAGCTTTGAAACTGTCACAGGAGGTCGAAAACGCAGTGATTGTCAGTATCATCTGTGATCGTGGTGACCGCTATCTGTCTACCGGTATTTTTCCTTCTGAATAAATCAGAAGTTCCTGAAATATTTCATGTGAGGAGTAAGTAGACACTATGGGACGTCGTCGTAGCCGTAAACGTTTACCCGAACAACCGGTACAGGTACGAATTGAAGATCTCAGCCATGATGGCCGTGGTGTAGCGCATATTGATCAGAAAACGATATTCATCGATGGTGCACTACCGGGTGAGCTGATTACCTTTAAATACACCGGTCGTCAGCGTAGTTATGACGAGGGTGCGATGCTTTCTGTTGAAGAAGCATCGGATGACCGGGTAGAGGCAAAATGCCCGCATTTTGGTCTTTGTGGTGGTTGTGCGTTACAACATCTGGACCCGGCAAAGCAAATACTGGCCAAACAGAATGTGTTGATCGAAAATCTGTCACGAATCGGATCTGTTGAACCCGACGTAATCTTGCCGCCGGTAACCGGGCCGCATTGGGGCTACCGGCGTAAGGCACGCCTGGGCGTGCGTTATGTTGCTGCGAAGGGCAGGGTGTTGGTAGGATTTCGTGAAAAGCGCAATAGTTTTCTCGCTGATATGCATGTCTGCCCGGTGCTGCACCCTGTTGTTGGAGAGCATCTTGATGACCTGTCAGACTGCATCGGTGCCATGCATGCCAGACAACGTATTGCACAAATCGAGGTAGCAGTCAGTGACGTGGATACGGTGCTGGTGTTCAGAAACATGGATCCTCTGGATGAACATGATACACAGTTACTGGAGGATCTGGCCGGCAAGCTTCAGGTCAATATTATGCTACAACCGGGAGGGCCTGACACAGTTGCCCCACTGTCAGGATCAATTGCTGAACTGAGTTACCAGTTGCCAGATGAAAACATTGCATTTCATTTTCAGGCGACTGACTTTACCCAGGTGAATACGGATATTAACCGTAGCATGGTCAGGCAGGCGCTGGATTTGCTGGACTTGCAAGCCGGGGATAGCGTGCTGGACCTGTTTTGTGGCCTGGGTAACTTCACCTTGCCCATTGCCCGCCATGTTGCCAGCGTGACCGGCGTAGAAGGCTCGGCTGAGTTGATTCAGCGCGCTGCTGACAATGCCCGGCTTAATCAGATTGATAACGTAAACTACCATGTTGCCAATCTGGATAAACCGGTAGCAGAGCAGTCCTGGATGCAGGTGCAGTACGACAAAATATTGCTGGACCCGCCTCGCTCCGGTGCGGCCGAGTTGATTGATCAACTACCGACATTGGGTGCCCGGCGCATAGTCTATGTTTCCTGTCATCCGGCCAGTCTGGCACGTGATGCTGGGATGCTTGTCGCAAAGGGCTATCGACTGGTCAAGGCCGGTGTGATGGATATGTTTCCGCATACTGCACACGTCGAATCGATAGCATTGTTTGAATGAGTGAACGAATAAGGTCTGCTGTGCTAATATTCAGTTATCTTGTCATAACCTGACAGACTGTCAGGTGATAAGGTCGGCGATTTGCCATAAAAGAGGGAATTAGAAAACACTAACATAACGCATGCAGGTTGCGTTATCACTGGAAAGCAGGTATTCAAGATGGCAACTGTACTGATTATGAATGATGGAAACAAGATCGATGAGGTCGGTATTCCGGAAGGAACGGTCACGATTGGCCGCAAGTCGGGAAATGATATACAGATTAAAGATACGGCGGTCAGCGCGCACCACGCAAAAATCATTACCTTCTTTGAGCCCACCTTTATTCAGGATCTGGGCAGCACCAACGGTACCTATGTTAATAATCGCCGTATTCTCAAGCACACCCTGCAGGAAGGAGATGTCATTACGATTGGACAGCATCAGTTGTATTACAATACCTCGTCTGATCTGGAAGCCGTCGACGACATGGATACCACCATGGTGTTGAGCCTGAATCATATTGAAGACCTGTTACAGAACGCGATCCAGGAAGAAGACCCTAATGTGGCGATCAGTAGCACCATACCCGAAGAGATACACTGGGTGGCCCAGGATGAAGACGGTGCCCTCTGGGGTTTTGAGTGTAAGCCCGAGATAACCATGGCAGGCTGGAATGAGTTTGGTAAAGGGATCTATATCAAACTGGGACTGGGTAAGCCTAACCAGAACTGGAAAGAGTCACTCAAAAAGATTCGCCTCTGATTAATCTTATCAGGTACTGAGCTCGTATATGGGTATCGAAATAGAACGTAAATTTCTGATTAAATCCAGTGAATGGCAAAAACAGGCACGGCAAGGTGTGAAGTTCAGCCAGGGTTACATGGTCGAAAAGGGAACGGCTTCAGTCAGGGTTCGTATAGAAGGGGATCAGGCCAACCTGAACATCAAGTCTACAGAGCTGGACATGCACCGACTGGAATATGAATATCCGATACCCTTGCATGAAGCAGTAGAGATGCTGGATAAACTGTGCCTGACGCCACTAATAGAAAAAACACGCTATGAAACAGAGTTTGCCTCACACACCTGGGAAATAGACGTGTTTACAGGTGATAATGAAGGGCTGATTGTCGCCGAAATCGAGCTGGATAGTGTAGATGAATTATTTGAACGGCCAGACTGGCTGGGTGAAGAAGTCACAGATGACAGCCGCTACTATAATGTTTGTCTGGTAACACACCCGTATAAGGACTGGGCCTGATTGTGATAGCCAGGTTTTTGTTCGTATTGTTACTGGCGGTACCGCTACTGTTTAGCCAGGGTTGTAGTCAACCGGATAGCAACATTATTCGTTTTGGTTTATCCAGTTCCCCATTACGTCTCGACCCGCGCTTTGCTACCGACGCCACCTCCTCACGATTAAACCGTCTGTTATATGAACGTCTGACTGATTTTGATGATGCCTCACGGGCAATACCCTCATTAGCAAACTGGCAGCAGCTTAGTCCGTTACGTTATCGTTTTGTATTGCGTCCGAACAGACGGTCATTCAATAACGGTGAGCGATTGACCAGTGCTGATGTTAAAACGACCTATGACTTTGTGCTTAACAAAAAGAATGCCTCACCACACCGTTCGTCTCTGGTGTTAATCAAGTACGTCCGGATTATTGACCCGGACACAATTGAATTTGAACTTAATCATGCGGATGCATTATTCCCCTCGTATCTTGTCATCGGTATTGTTTCAGAAAAAGCAGTACAACGGGGTGTCAACCTTGACCAGCATCCGGCCGGCAGTGGGCCTTTTACCATGCGAGACTGGCCGGAAGAGGGTCGGCTGCAGTTACAACGCCGACGGGATAAACAGGTGTTCGAGTTTGTGCATATTGGAGACAGTACGGTGCGCACGCTGAAATTATTGCGTGGTGAAATCGACATATTGCAAAACGATCTGCCACGGGAACTGGTTAATAAACTACGTCAGGATGACAGCGTGCGTGTTGCTAACCGAACCGGCTCAAATTTCAGTTACCTGGGCTTTAATTTTTTACAACCACAGTTTGCAGACAGAAGAGTTCGTCAGGCCGTAATGCATGCTATCGATCGCAAATCACTGGTGCGTTATGTGCTGGGTGGCAAGACACGTGTCGCCGAATCGATTCTGCCGCCGGAACACTGGGCCGGGAATGATGCTATCAAGGCTTATCGCTTTGACCCCGGGCAATCGCGCGCGTTACTGAAACAGGCAGGCTATGATGCGGAACACCCGTTACGCATGAGTTACAAAACCTCAAGTGATCCGTTTCGTATTCGTATCGCGACCATCATCCAGCAGCAACTGGCTGATGTCGGGATCAAGGTTGAACTGGTCAGCTATGACTGGGCAACTTTTTACGGTGACATTAAGGCAGGTCGTTTCCAGTTATATAGTTTGTCATGGGTTGGAATCAAATCACCTGATATTCTCAGGTATGTTTTTCACAGCAAGGCCGTGCCACCTGATGGTGCCAATCGTGGACATTACAATAACCCACTGGTCGACCGATTGATCGAGCGGGCCGAACGTGAAGCAGACATGGATAAACGTGCACAGTTGTACCGGGAGCTGCTTATAATATTGCATGATGATTTACCCTATATACCACTCTGGTATGAAGAGCATTTTTCTATCGTCCGGAAGAATATCAAGGGTTATCAGTTAACAGCAGATGGCAGCTATGATTATTTGTCTGAAGTCAGTCGCCAAAATTGATAAGCTTGATAACCATTAAAACATAACCCGATAACTATGCTGCGCTTTTTACTATATCGCCTGTTCAGTACTCTGCTGGTCGTCTTCGGCGTCAGTGTTATGGTGTTTCTGTTGATCCATATGGTGCCGGGTGATCCGGTAGACATGATGCTGGGTGAATCAGCACGGCCTGCTGATCGAGAGGCCCTGCGTCATGCGCTGGGGCTGGACCTTTCTCTGTGGGTGCAGTTTTCACAGTTTATGTCAGGGCTGGTGCGTGGTGACCTGGGTGTATCGATTCACTCCAATCGACCCGTCAGTGAATTATTACTGGAACGTGCTCCGGCGACGATTGAACTAGCCCTGGCGGCATTACTGATATCAGTAGTCATCGCATTACCGATGGGTGTACTCGCTGCGGTACGGCGCAATACCCTGTGGGACAAGGGAGCGATGGCCTTCTCGTTGCTGGGCGTTTCTATGCCCAACTTCTGGCTCGGACCGTTACTGATTCTGATATTTTCAGTTGGACTGGGCTGGTTCCCGGTCAGTGGCCGGGAATATACCGGTTCACTGGTACTGCCCGCGATCACACTGGGTACTGCGTTGGCTGCGGTACTGTCACGCATGGTACGCAGCAGTCTGCTGGAAGTGCTGGGTGAGGATTTTGTACGCACCGCACGCGCAAAAGGGTTGCCTGAGCGCATAGTCATCTGGAAACATGCCTTACTGAATGCACTGTTACCTGTAATTACCTTGCTCGGTTTGCAGTTGGGTGTGTTGCTGGGCGGGGCGGTAATAACCGAAACCGTTTTTTCCTGGCCAGGGCTGGGCAAACTAACCATAGACGCGATTCTGCGCCGGGATTACCCGGTAGTACAAGGTACGATACTGGTTATCAGCGTGACCTATGTCGTTGTCAATATGCTTACCGATATGGTCTACGGTATTGTTGACCCACGTATTCGTTTGGGTAACCCGAAATGAAACGCCCGTTACTTCCCATTCTGGTTTGTCTGATCTGGGTGTTACTGGCGATTGTCGGGCCGTGGTTGTCGCTGGATCCGAACCATATTCATCTGCAATCCATATTACAACCACCCGGGTCTGCCAGTTTTTTGGGTTTTGACGATCTGGGCAGACCGATACTGGATCGGCTGATCCTCGGGGCACGTACCTCACTGCTGGTCTCGGTCTGGGTGGTTGGCTTGTCGGCCGTAACGGGTATCCTGATTGGTACGCTAACAGCCTACATCGGTGGCTGGCTCGATCTGGTTGTAGTCAGGGTGATTGATGTGTTCATGGCGTTTCCCGGTATCTTGCTAGCGATTGCGCTGGCCGGGATCATGGGCCCTGGAATCAATAACGTCGTGATAGCTTTGTCAGTGGTTGGCTGGGTTGGTTTTGCGCGCCAGGCGCGAGCGTTGACCCTGTCAGTAAAAGAGCGAGATCACGTGGCCGCTGCGGTATCAATGGGAACCGGTACACCACGCATTATTTTGCGGCACCTGTTACCCCTGATTAGCGCGCCATTAATAGTTGAGGCTACCTTTGGCATAGCGGCCGTGATCATTTCTGAGGCAGGGTTATCATTCCTGGGGCTGGGCGTACAGCCACCTGAGGCATCGTGGGGCAGTATGATACGTGATGGTGCCCGCTACATGCTGGTATCACCCCATATGGTACTGGCACCGGGGCTGGCCTTGATGCTGGTGGTGTTGTCGGTTAATTTGCTGGGCGACTGGTTGCGTGATGTAATGGATAGTCGGCTAAGACAAGCAGGAAGCGATACATGTTAGGATCGGTAATGATGGATCTGGCTGGACTCAGTCTGACCAATGAAGAAAAACAGGCCTTAATACTCCCTCAGACCGGTGGAGTGATTCTTTTCAGCCGTAATTATGAATCACCGCAACAACTCAGGGAATTAACCGATAGCATACATGCCCTGCGTGATCCGCATCTGCTGATTGCGGTCGACCAGGAAGGCGGGCGCGTACAGCGCTTTCGTGATGGCCTGACACGCCTGCCACCAGTACAACGACTGGGCGAGTTATATAATCAACATAAAAAAGCCGCATTACAGGCCGCCGAAACCAGTGGCTGGTTAATGGCCAGTGAAATGCGTGCACTGGGTGTCGATATCAGCTTTGCGCCAGTACTGGATCTGGATCGGGGTATTAGTGGTGTGATTGGCGACCGGGCCTTTCACACAGACCCGGATGCAGTGACAGACCTGGCCCAGGCCTATATAAGGGGCATGTCCTCAGCGGGCATGGCGGCTACCGGCAAACACTTTCCGGGGCATGGCGCGGTGGCCGAAGACTCACATACCGACCTGCCCGTCGACCGACGTGAGTGGGTCGATATCGAAATGGAAGACGTGTTGCCATTCAGTCGTTTGTTCCACAGTGGCTTGCCGGCGGTGATGATGGCCCACGTTATTTATCCGCTGGTGGATAAGCAACTGGCCGGCTTCTCACCGGTGTGGATACGACAGATCCTGCGCCAGGAAATGGGCTTTCAGGGTGTCGTGTTCAGTGATGATCTGAATATGACTGCTGCCGATCAGGCCGGAAGTTACAGCGAACGCGCCAGACAGGCGCTGGCGGCAGGTTGTGATATGGTCTTAATCTGCAATAATCCACAGGCGCGTCACGAAATACTGGAAGGTCTGACAGACGCTCCTGACCCGGTCTCACACCTGCGTCTGATTCGCTTGCATGGCAAACATGACATCAGCCTGCAACAGTTGCACACACACCGGCGCTGGAAGCAGGCGGTTGAAAGGATACATCAGGTTGATCCGGAGCCATGGCTCGATATGGATATGGAATAAGATTAAATTCATGAATAGTGTAAAGCGTGCGTTATATGCTCGACATATTGTTTACAGACCGTTGGCAGCAGGGATGCTGCCATCGAGCGTACAGGGATGTATTTACAGCGAGTCTGTAAACAATATGTCGGGCATGTAACGTACACATTAACAGATGGAAATAACATGAACGAACTGAATAAACTATGGTTATCGGTGCTCTCCTATGCCGGCGGAAACGGCTGGGTGGTGAAGGTGTTTTTAATAGTACTGGGCGTTGCGTTGGTAAACTTTTTTGTTCGACGTAGCCTGAAAAAACTACGGATAAAATTACTGACAACAAAGAACCCGTGGGATGAGTCACTGGTTGAATCTATTGGCCAGCCATTCAGACTATTAATCTGGGTGGTGGGTATCACATTTGCGGCAGAGATTATTCAATCTGAAACAAAAACTTTTTCTGTCGAGTTTCTGGGTACACTGCGTGATGTCGGGGTTATTTTTGCAATAGCCTGGTTTGCTGTGCGTTTTATAAAACGTGCCGAAACCAATATTGTTAGTGCCAAAAAAGATAAAAAAGAAGGACTCGACCCCACTACTATATATGCCGTTGCCAAACTGGTGCGCCTCACGGTACTGATTACAACAGCACTGATTATCTTGCAAACCATGGGTTTCAGTGTTTCCGGCGTGCTGGCCTTCGGCGGTATAGGTGGCATCGCAATTGGCTTTGCTGCAAAAGACCTGCTGGCCAATTTTTTTGGCGGTTTCATGATCTACATGGACCGGCCTTTTTCAGTGGGGGACTGGATACGCTCACCAGACCGTAAGATAGAAGGAACTGTTGAACAGATTGGCTGGCGTCTGACTTGTATCCGTACCTTTGATAAACGACCACTGTATGTTCCCAATTCCATGTTTGCCAGCATTGCAGTAGAAAACCCGTCACGTATGAACAACCGTCGTATTTATGAAACCATTGGCCTGCGTTATGAAGATGCCGGCCTGATGAGGAAAATTATTAGCGATGTGCAGCAGATGTTGCGCGAGCATCCTGAAATTGACTCGAATCAGACGTTGATCGTTAACTTTACGACTTTTGCGGCTTCATCCATGGATTTTTTCATCTACACCTTTACGCGTACCACCGATTGGGTGAAATTTCACGAAATCAAGCAAGATGTACTACTGAAAATACTTGATATTATCGATGGGCATGGCGCGGAAGTGGCTTTCCCTACCTCAACATTACATGTGCCCGAAGCGGTAAAGCTGGAACAGTATACTAATGAGCACTGATGCCAGGCATGCAAACCAGGTGCTTGAAACAGCACAATGTCTGTACAACGAACAGCAGGTCGAACAAGCCATAACCGGTTTGGCTCATTCAATCAGCCAGGTACTGCAAGATAAAGATCCGGTCGTATTGTGTGTGATGAATGGTGGTCTGGTATTAACCGGAAAGCTTCTCACACAGCTAAACTTCCCGTTAACAGTTGATTACATACATGCTACTCGCTACGGCAAACAAACACAGGGGGGCGAGTTGCAGTGGCTGGTAAAACCACATAACTCACTGGATGATCAAACGGTATTAATCGTGGATGATATTCTTGACGAGGGTGATACGCTGGCCGCGGTAAAGAAATATTGCCAGGAACAGGGTGCCAGGCAAGTGCTTAGCGTGGTACTGGTTGAAAAACAGCACAACCGCAATACAACAGGCACCCTGGCAGATTTTGTCGCACTACAGGTAGAAGATCGTTATGTGTTTGGTTACGGTATGGACTATAAAGGACGTTTGAGAAATGTGGATGGAATTTATGCTGTTACCGAATAACCAACATGAGGTGCAGACGGGCTGGATTGATGGTTGAGTTAGCAATCATCGGTGGCAGTGGGCTGGATTCACTGCAGGGTCTGGAAATCAGCCACACAGAACAGGTCCATACACCGTACGGAGAACCTTCCGGCCCGATTACCTACGGTAAAATATCGGGTAGAGAAATCGTCTTCCTGCCCCGACATGGTATCGACCACACCATTGCCCCACATCAAATAAACTACCGTGCCAACATCCATGTATTAAAGAGCATCGGTGTTGAACAAATCATCGCCATCGCTGCTGTTGGTGGTATCACAGAACCTATGCAAGCAGGCACTATCGTCATACCGGATCAGATTGTCGATTACACCTGGTCACGCCAGCATACCTTTTTTGATGCCCCGTCAGATCCGGTCGTGCATATTGATTTCACCCGTCCGTATTGCGAGGACTTACGCCAGCAACTTATCGGCAGCGCAAATCGAATTAAACTATCCATAGTCGCGCAGGGTACCTACGCGGCAACCCAGGGGCCAAGACTGGAAACGGCTGCAGAGATCAGCAGACTACAACGCGACGGCTGTGATCTGGTAGGCATGACCGGCATGCCGGAGGCGTCGCTGGCACGTGAACTGGATATTTGTTACGCCAGTTGCTGCGTGGTAGCCAATCGTGCGGCCGGAAAAGTGGCTGGCGAAATCAACATGCAACAGATAACAGCCGTACTGGAGCGGTCCATGGGGCAAGTCAGATCACTATTGAGTGAGGTTATACAATAAAATCAATAGCATAAATCTCATCAAAAAATACTTTATTAGAAAATAAGTAAATGATAATATACAGGCTGATCAACCACCTCAAGCAAGATAATGCTTGAGTCACTTCCTGAACAGGAGATCAGCCATGAAAAACTCTTTCAGACAACTTATTCTGGCCTTTACACTCATTCTGGCCAGCTCCGGCGCACAGGCCGATGTCCTGGTGCTGATACACGGATGGGCAGCTAATACCAATACCTGGATACAAAGCGGTGTCGTCTCTGTTCTTGAACAGGGTAACTGGCGCTATGCCGGTATCGTTACGGCGTCACAAAACCCGGTAACCATCATTTCGCCTCGGCAGACCGATGCTGACAACAAGCTATATCTGGCGCATTTACAGGCAGAAGCTCCGCTTGTGATACAGGCTGGTCAGTTGCTGGCTGAACTGAATTATATAAAACAACTTCATCCGGGACAGAAACTGATTCTGGCAGGACATAGTGCAGGAGGGGTAGTAGCACGACTGGCCATGGTGCATCAATCTGCTCCGAAAATTGATAAGCTGATTACTATCGCTGCTCCCAATCTTGGTACACCCCGTGCACTGGATGGCCTGGAAGTGGTTGATGGCAAGCCGTTCTTTTGCCCGGGACCCGGTATCGATTTCGTGAAGAGTGTATTTGGCGGAAATGATTATGATTATCTCAAGGCATCCCGCCCTGCGCTTATCGATCTGGTGCCGGCCAGAGCAGGCAGTCTTATCGCATGGTTGAATCAGCAGCCTCATCCCGAGAGTGACTATCACACCATTATCCATATGATTAATCGTCAGGGAGATGATATCGTCCCGGCTTACAGCCAGGACCTGAACCAGGTATCAGCTTTAAAAGGCCAGGCGAAACTGCATGTGCTGGCGTCGGGGCATAGTCTGTCACCGGCAGACGGGAATTTACTGCTCTCTATCCTGAACTAGCAGGACAGGCCATGCCTATTGGGCCGGTATTACATCGGTTGCAATAGGCAGGTCAGTATTCTGTACATCACTTTCCGGGCTGCTTTCAGGCAGCTCATATCGAGTGATTTTTACCAGCATACTGACCTTTGGGTGATCTATGTAGTGCAGCTCATTGCTGCGCATACGCCTGTGCATTTTTATGCCATAAGCGGGCAGGATAAACTCCTGGTCATCCCCATCGATTTTGGGTGAAATCGCGATCGGTTCCCGGTAGATCATATCAACCCAGACATGCAGGTAACGGCCAATACTGACCGTAAAGCTGCTATCAAGTATGTTAACTTCAACGGGAACAGGGGTTTGTGTGTCGGGTGTCATGCCGGCAGGAAGCTGCGTGGTTGAACTATTTGTTGAATCCTCAGGGACACGTAAATATATCTGTGGTGCCTCTACCACTGCGGGCACCAGAGCAGGTGCTACAGTTGCCGTTAGTTCCTGTGTATTTTCTGCGGGTAACGGATAAGGGCTTACTGAATTGTCATCAGGCTGGTAATCAGTACGGGTAAACTCTGTGCCAGGTACAGGCAGCGGTGTAAAGCGCTCATTGCCACGCAAATGGAGTACGCTAGCCTGCTGGCGATCAAATGTTGGCTGCAGCCAGGCAGTATGCAAAAGCAGGTGTCGACCTTTTGACCGACTAATCGCATTGGCGTCAGCCTTTAATTCCAGTTCGCTGTTCGGTAGTGCCTGAAACGCGATGGGGTTCGTATTACTGGCAACAGACTCATTCTGGATGGGCTTTGAGTTGCTTTCTGTTAGTTCAATGGCTTTTGACAGGTCCAGTGGCTCAGGTTGTGCTGGCCAGCGTTCCTGCGCCATGGCTATCTTTGAGAGATAGGAAAAGGCGACAATTTCGACCTTGTACCAGCGCGGTTCTGTTTGTTCAGCCCAGGCAGTTTGAAAACAGCTAAACAACAGTAAAAACAACAGGTTTTTATTCATAAACATGGGCACAGTTTACTCTAAACAGGGCATACTGATCCAGCAGTATTAAGATGAACAACTATGTAGTGACGGGCTGAAATAAAACCAGGAAATAACCATATTATAGAAGAGGGATAAGCCTGGAAAGAAATTTTAAGGCTGGACAGGATAAGTGCTAATCTACATAAAATAAAAAACAGGGTTCACAGGAATTAAATCTTAAAACATTGTCAGCTATCTCATTGCTGAACATTTGCAGGAAGGTGTCTATGAGCAATCCGGTAATAGCCGATAACAAACCCATCAAGGTAAGTCTTTCAAAAGGGCAGGAATATCATTTTTGTACCTGTGGCAGGTCTAAAAGCCAGCCGTTCTGTGACGGGTCACATGCGGGAACGTCTTTTAACCCAAGAGTGATTGTTTCAGATGAAGAGGGTGATGCCTATTTGTGTGCCTGTAAGCATACATCGAATCCTCCTTTTTGTGATGGCACACATAAGCAGTTCAGTGACGAACAAATTGGAAAAGAAGGCCCGGGCGTTGAACAAAAAGCGACAGAACTACCTGTCGCTGTTGAGACACCGGAAGAACCTACAGTAGTCTTTATCCATCAGCTGGCTAAAGAGGGCTTGTCCAGATTAGGCCATCATGGCCAAATGACCTCTATGGGGGTTCCACGTAACCAGTTACCCCATTGGGACGACCTGCAAATAATGGCAGCTCAGATGGCGATCAAGCCATTAATGGAAGATCAGAATGTCAGTACTGAGCTGATTATCGGGCCGGAAGCCAAAAAGCCGTTAATATTAAAAATCCCCCTGTTTGTATCGGATATGAGTTTTGGTTCATTGTCTGAAGAGGCTAAAATATCACTGGCCCGAGGAGCTGAGCTTGCCGGTACCGGCATTTGTTCAGGTGAGGGTGGAATGCTACCTGAAGAGCAACAAGCGAACAGTCGCTACTTTTATGAACTGGCCAGTGCCGGCTTCGGATACAGGGAGGAGCTGCTGAAAAAAGTACAGGCCTTTCATTTTAAAGGCGGTCAGGGTGCTAAAACGGGTACGGGTGGCCATCTTCCGGGTAATAAAAATACAGGTAAAATTTCTCAGGTAAGGGGGTTGGTGGAAGGTCAACCAGCAGTGTCCCCTCCGACATTCAAGGATTTGTCCTCAGTGCAGGATTTTAAGCGGTTTGCAGATCGTGTTCGGGAAATAACGGGCGGCATTCCGGTTGGTTTCAAACTTAGCGCAAACCATATTGAAAAAGATATTCAATTTGCGCTGGATGCAAGTGCAGACTACATTATTCTTGATGGTCGTGGTGGTGGCACAGGTGCTGCACCGGTAATGTTCAGGGATCATATCAGTGTGCCGACAATCCCTGCATTGGCGCGAGCCCGCCGTTATCTTGACGAGCAGGGAGCAAGTGGGCGCGTGACACTTATTATCACGGGTGGTTTACGCGTTCCTGTTGATTTTGTTAAGGCCCTGGCATTAGGGGCAGATGGTATTGCGGTTTCTAATAGTGCAATGCAGGCTATTGGCTGTGTTGCTGCCAGAATATGCAATACGAATAACTGCCCGGCAGGCATTGCCACACAAAAGCCTGAGTTACGCCAGAGGCTGGATATAGAAAAATCATCAGAGCAATTATTTAACTTCTTCGCGGCATCCGTAAAATTGATGCAGGTAATGGCTCGGGCCTGTGGTCATGACGATTTGACTAAATTATGCAAGAATGATCTGGCAACATGGCACCGTGAAATGTCTCTTTTATCAGGGGTGATGTATTCCGGTTTTGATATGTCGAATAATTGAAGAAAATCTGGTTTTCTGAAATCTCCCTCGGGCCAGTTTATTTCAGATGATATTTTCAGCGCTTCCTTGTTGTAATATTTAACTTTATATACAGACGGTTTAGATTAATATCAGCTATATAGAAAAGAAATATAAACTATATACGTCAAGTAACTATACGGATAAAGGAGTATAACTATGTTAAACATTAACCTGGATGAAAATAATAGTATCGCCATATTGACCCCGGAAGGAGAGTTAACTGAAGATGATTTTAAACATGCTACAGAGATTATCGATCCGTATATAAAAAAATCCGGTAAGCTGAAAGGTATCATTATCCATGTTAAATCTTTTCCCGGCTGGGATTCTTTTTCATCATTGTTGTCGCATTTAAAGTTTATTAAAGAACATCATCGGCTGGTCTCTTATGTCGCTTTTGTGACCGATTCACCAGTGGGGGCACTTGCAGAGAATATTGCAGGTCATTTTGTTAGCGCAGAAATAAAAAGCTTTTCGTTCGATATGCTGGAAAAAGCAGTAGACTGGATATCGAGTGACGCTACTACATGATTATTATCTATGCAGGAAATTTACTGACTGCATATATAGTTAAAACATAAACCGGTAGCGCATGATTCTATAGTGAGAATATACCTGAAATCCCTCTAATATTTATGGTGAATGGACATGCCTGAAGTTATTACCCAAATCTCTATTGAGCCAACAGAGGCTCTGGTCATTAGTGTTCTGGTTCTCTATCTGGGTATGTATCTTAACGACAAAATACGCGTATTGGGGAATAACTATATTCCCCCGGCAGTGACAGGGGGGCTTATTAGTAGTGCTGTTGTTGCAATTGCTTACGCAACGGCCGACGTGCAAATCAATTTTGATATGCAGATTCGGGATATCCTGCTGCTTGTGTTTTTCAGTACAGTAGGCCTGTCCGCTAAATTCCGATCCCTGACCGCAGGTGGTAAAGCACTGGGCCTGCTTATAGGGGTTGCGGCTGTATTTCTGATTATTCAGAATATCACAGGCATTGGTCTTGTCATGCTTATGGGTGAAAATCCAGGTTATGGTCTGATGGCTGGAAGTGTATCGTTAGCAGGAGGGCATGGTACAGCGATAGCCTGGGGTGCGCAGGCTGATGCAGCAGGCTTGAAAGGGGCAAGTGAAATAGGGATTGCATTTGCAACCTTTGGGCTGATTGCAGGTGGCCTTCTGGGAGGGCCAATAGTCAGATACTTGATGGCAAAAAATAATTTGCAAGGGCCAGAAGTTGAGATTCCGGTTCAGGAAAACGATGCAGCATCTCTCGAAGCAGGTCATGCATCAGCTGGTGAATTAAGGCATATTCTCGCGGGGATTCTCGTACTGGCCCTGTGTGTTGAAATAGGCCATGCAGTTAATCGTTACCTGTTCGCGGAAGGTGTAGTGCTTCCCGGTTTTCTTACTTCCATGCTGGTCGGGATTGTGATTACGAACCTGGCAGACATAATGAAGTGGCATCTAAATGAAACCACCATTAATAAATTTGGTGATGTCTCATTGAATGTATTTCTGAGTATGAGTCTTATGAGTATGCAGCTCTGGGCATTAAGCAGTTCATTTTTTCTGATCATCATCATTCTGATAGCCCAGATGCTGGTTATGACGGTATTCTCAATATTTATTGTTTTCAGGGTGATGGGAAAAGATTATGACGCGGCGGTTATCGCATCAGGCTTTTCCGGACTTGGGCTGGGCGCCACACCGGTTGCAATAGCAAACATGAGTGCTGTGACTTCACGTTTTGGGCCGTCTATCAAGGCCTATCTGATTGTACCTCTGGTAGGCGCATTTTTTATTGACGTACTGAATGCGGCAACGATAAAATTCTTTATAGAAATTATCAGTGGATGGACTATTTAACGTTTGTTTTCACGATTTTCAACATAGAAATACCAATAAAATTACATAACCAAATGTTATTGAGAATGACATATATTAAGGATATAAAAAATATCGAAGTTGCTGCAGTGTTCGGGCGTTATCCGAAACAGATACGTGAAAAAATGCTCTTTCTTCGTACGTTGGTTATAGACACAGCAACTACAGCTGAAGGCATAGACAGACTTGAAGAAACGCTGAAGTGGGGAGAGCCGGCCTATCTAACAAAGTCAGGCAGTACCATCAGAATGGACTGGAAAAAATCCAGCCCGAATCAGTATGCCATGTATTTTAATTGCAAGACCAGTCTGGTTGATACGTTCAGGGAGATATATGGCGACTGCCTTCGATTTGAGGGTAACAGGGCTATTGTGTTTTATGAAAATGATGAAATACCGGTAGATGAGCTAAAGCACTGTATTTTGTTGTCTCTTACCTACCATCGTATCAAACATCTGCCCATGCTGGGTATATGATGAATATAGCTTTCTTAGGGGGATAGTGACTCCAGCAGCTGACGTACCGATTCCTGGCGCTGCTGTGGCTCTTCCATTTCCTGCTTGATGCGAAAGGTCTCCATACCATCAAGTTTATAAACATCAGGTCGTTGTTGAATATAGCTTATTACCTGAGCTGAATTAATGTCTGGTTCCTTTCCGAACTGGATGCGACCACCAGCCGGGCCGACGTCTATTTTTCGTATACCCATGGGTATGGCTATAAGCTTTAACTCGGTAATCAGTACGAGGTTTTTCAGTGGATCAGGCATCAGGCCGAAGCGATCTATCATTTCTACCTGTAGAGTATGCAATGCCTGAAGGTCTGCTGCACTGGCCAGGCGTTTATACATAATCAGTCGTGTATGAACATCTGGCAGATAATCTTCGGGTATCAGGGCGGGCAGGTGCAGGTCTATCTCCGGGCCGTGTTCCAGTGGTGCATCCAGCTCTGGTTGCTGACCGGACTTCAACGCCTTGACTGCGCGCTCCAGTAATTCTGTGTACAGGGTGAAGCCGATCTCGTGAATCTGCCCACTCTGACCCTCACCCAGTAACTCGCCTGCGCCACGTATTTCGAGATCATGGGTGGCCAGCATAAAGCCCGCCCCCAGGTCTTCCATTGATTCTATCGCCTGCAGACGCTTGATCGCATCTTTGCTGATGGCTCGCTGATCGGGAATCAACAGGTAGGCATAGGCACGGTGGTGTGATCGTCCTACCCGGCCACGTATCTGGTGTAACTGCGCCAGACCGAGTTTATCAGCCCGGTCTATGATGATGGTATTGGCAGTAGGGATATCAATGCCGCTTTCGATAATCGTGGTGCAGACCAGGATGTTGTAACGCTGGTGGTAAAAATCGAGCATGATTTGTTCGAGCTCGCGTTCACTCATTTGTCCGTGCGCTATCGCGATACGTGCTTCGGGGACCAGTTCATGTAACTGTTTCGCTGTTTTTTCGATGGTTGAGACATTGTTATGCAGGAAGTATATCTGGCCACCGCGGTTAAGTTCTCGTGAAAAGGCCTCGTTGATCAGTACATCATCCCACTCAGTTACAAAGGTTTTGATGGCCACACGGTCGGCGGGGGGTGTGGCAATGATAGACAGGTCGCGTAATCCGGACAGGGACATGTTCAGTGTACGTGGGATAGGCGTTGCTGTGAGGGTTAGTATATCGACCTCGGCGCGCAGTTTTTTCAGTTGCTCCTTATGACGCACACCAAAACGATGTTCTTCATCAATAATGATCAGACCAAGTTCGTGGAACTTGATGTCTTTCTGTATAAGCTTGTGCGTGCCTATGACCAGGTCAACTTTACCATTGGCCATATCATGAAGCACAGCTTCGGTATCTTTTTTGCTACGGAAGCGTGATAACACTTCAATCCGGAAGGGCCAGTCGGCAAATCTATCAAGAAAATTCTGATAGTGTTGTTGAGCAAGCAGAGTGGTGGGTACCAGTATGGCCACTTGCTTACCGTCCTGTACGGCAACAAATGCAGCGCGCATGGCAACTTCAGTTTTACCAAACCCAACATCTCCACATACCACCCGATCCATAGGCTGAGGGCTACGCATGTCATCCACTACGGCATCTATGGCGTCCTGCTGGTCAGGTGTTTCTTCAAAAGGAAAACTGGCAGTAAAACTGTCATAATCTTGCTCGTCAAGCCGGTATTGGTAACCACTACGAGCTGCACGTTTGGCATAGATATCGAGCAACTCCACCGCAACATCGCGTACTTTTTGTGCTGCCTTACGTTTTAGCTTCTGCCAGTGGTCACCACCAAGACGGTGCAGTGGGGCAGAATCAGCCGATGCACCACTGTAGCGTGATATCAAATGGAGTGAGGCAACCGGTACGTATAACTTGTTCTCATCTGCATATTCAAGCAGCAAAAACTCACGTTCCTGGTTACCTACTGTGAGGTGTGTCAGCCCCTGGTAACGGCCGATGCCGTGTTCTTCGTGGACCACCGGGTCGCCGGTATTCAGATCGCTAAGGCTGCGAATAATCTGATCGGCGTCAGAGCTGCTTTTTCGTCGACGACGTATCTGTTGTGCGCGTTCACCAAATAGCTGGGTTTCAGTAATCAGTGCGATGGATGGGTTTTCAATGACTACACCCTGTTCAAGAGGAGCAATCGCAATGCCAAACTCATGCCCATCACCAAGAAAATCATCCAGATTGTCAAATTGTCGTGGCAACAGCTGGTTACGTCTGAACATCTCCAGCAGCACTTCACGCCGACCGGCTGATTCAGCCAGTATCAGCACCTGGCCATCGAATTGATCCAGGTAACGTTGCAATGCATCAACAGGCTGCTCACTACGTGATTGCACCAGTAGCATGGGTGCCGCAGAGGTTGAGAAATTAATGATAGATTTATCAGGCTGGTTTGTTATCTGTTCAAACGGATGGACCTGAATGCTCGGATAACCACCTAGTTTCTCGCTGAGTTGCTGTGGCTGCAGGTAGAGTTCATCCGGGGTAAGGATTGGCCGTTCGACATCATGTCGACGTTGTTCATAGCGATCATGAATCTGTTTCAGAATAGTATCGGTTGCTGCATCGTGGTCATGGGTGTGGATGACCAGTGCTTGTTCGGGTAGATAGTCAATCAGGCTGCTGGTTTGTTCAAAAAACAGGGGCAGAAAGTATTCGATACCATTGGGTGTGCGATTCTGGCCAATATCGTTATAGATGACATTATTACCCAGATTGCCTTCAAAACGATTTCGAAAATTGCGGCGAAAATCTTTTATTGACTCGTCGTGTAATGGAAATTCACGTGCGGGTAAAAGATGAATGTTATCTACCTGTCCACTGGATCGCTGAGTTTCCGGGTCAAATTGTCTGATACTTTCTACTTCTTCATCGAACAG
>ENA-ORDP01000178-ORDP01000178.1-marine-sediment-metagenome-genome-assembly--contig:-NODE-178-length-42555-cov-4.447765_pt1 | contig 42555 bp, 51 predicted proteins | sample MGYA00248627_ERZ508539 | MGnify/ENA primary metagenome ERZ508539 (study PRJEB26208, sample SAMN05571518) | marine sediment metagenome | biome: deep sea; feature: Hydrothermal vent; material... | reverse complement strand
TCCTCAACGAAGTTCATTTCTAATTTGTTTTGTGTAAAAAGTAGTACGATTAACACAAAAGCACACAAAAAAGTCCAACAGTAACTCCCAGATGATTCGATTGGATTCAACTTTGCTAAGTTTTAGATTAAATTATAGGTAAAAAAATTCCCACGCTTAACAACGTGGGAAGATTTATCACTGCTCAGATAAGATCAAGCCGTCTGCTTACTACCTTTCAAAACTTCTTCGATCTTCTTATTATCAGCTATATACTGATCAATAAGCGAATCCTGATCTACCATCATCTCATTAAGCGACTGATAGAGATCAACGAGCATTGATTGAAGCGTCTTACTTTTAAACTCTGACAACTTCTTGATACTCCGATCCTTTTCGTTTCGAATTGCCTCATTAATACCCATGATAGCGTATTCAAGACCCTGCTTCCGTGCATTACTCTCTTTTGTTTTGCGCGTGTTGCTTTCGGTCTCAGTAGACTTCGGGGAAATTTCCAGTATTCCTGACTTGTTATACTTGTGAAATATTCCCGTAGCATCTTCGCACTGAACAAATTTATGCACACTAACCGGTGACTTTTTCACACTGATGTTCTCATTACCATTATTTTGTAAGAACATTAAACCGGCAAGCACTCGCACAGCATCCTTCATGCGATTCTGCACAGCTTTGATCTGATCGCTGTGTGAAGCATAATCAGGGTTGGACTTCGTTGATTCAGGACTCTTACTGATACCATTGCGTATATCAATTAGACTGGTATACGACGTCTTACCGAAATCTATACACAAATCATGTATATAATCATTTCTGGCAGCTTGTTCAGCATAATCACCGGAGCCAGTACACCATAGAAATGCCACTGCTTTTTGCGCTTCAGCATAGCGGCCAGTACCGGTGAATAGTGAGAAAGCCAGGTCAAGTGTGACATTATTCTCCTCAGTCACGCCCTTAATTGCACCGATCACCAGCGTGTGACCGAGTTCATACTGCTTACTTGTGGGTTGTGTATCTTGCGTAGACATAATAAATACTCCATTTACGAATATATAGTCAGCATTATTGCTGTCCATGTGTTAATTGTACTCCTATTCGACTTGTTAGTCTAATCCTAAGCTACTATTACGCGGCGCTGCACAATCTACGCACTAATTATGCCTGGTAATAAAAAGATAGTGCTAAGTGTATGTAATTTGGGGTGAGTAATCGCGATTTTGTACCATTGTACTCCTTTGTTAAATTTTGAAGATCAATGCAGATACCATCACGTTCGCAGCAGATACCGGCACGTTCGACGAAGTTCAGCGACGTTCGCCGAAGTTAATAACAAAAAACATGCGTGATTATTTGAGGTTTCAAAACTGATATGCGAGGGTTGGCTTGGTATATGTGAGTGAGTAGTTAAGTATATAAGCAGACTCTCAACTACTGCGAATCCCAAATCACAAGTAGTATCCCCCCCGTGATTCCAAAAGAGGGGGTTGTATGCGATGGCTGGTTAGGTAAATTACATCAACCATCACCCCCCCGACAAGTTTAAAGAGATTCGACAACTGCTAAGTTGCTGATATATATAAAAAAGTTGAAATTAATACGAGCCGGCCGCCGCTGCCCCATCCGGCCACCCTAAAATACATTAAAACCTTATAAGAGTCAATAACTTGAAGAAGTTTAACGCAGAAAAAGATCCACATAGCCGGGAAGGTACTATGTGGATCAATTTTATAACACAAATGGAGTTCGTGGGTGTCTATGCCACTGTTAGTATGATATGTATATTATTTATGTTTGTCAAGCTATACTATAAGTTGTATTATACTACGAAATCTTAACCTATTAGAGGATTAAATCATGGCTGGCTGGCAAGGACTTTATGATGATGTAATTGGTGTAACTTATGCACCACTTGGTACACCAATTCCAATTAGCAGACGCACATTTATAGATATGCAGAAGCGCGGCAATTATGCTATCTCACAGAATTTACAGGATAGTGTTGGTGTGCCTATGGTTGTTCCAACAACGCGTGATAATTCACAGTACACAAGTAATGACCTGGGTGGCAAACGAACAATCGGCGCTAATAACATTGTAAACTTTGTAACTGATGCGCAATTACACGGTATTTTCGACACCAAAATTACTCTTAATATGGTTGGTGATTCAAGTGGTAATGGCGGAGCACTATTCGTATAATTAAGTAAGTGTAGGAGCATAAAATGGCTGGCGAAGCTGCTGCTTTTCGATCATTAACTCCAGAAGTGCAACAAAGAGTTGCTAGAAGAATGGTACAAGGAATCCCATCTAGTACAGCTTTTAGTAATGCACTTCGTGAGGCGCAAACATCAGATTTTGTTGCTAGAGATGCGTTAAAAATTCATGATTCAATGGTTGAAGAGTACAATAGTGGGCCAAGTATTAATGATACAATAAGCCAAGGAATTGAACCTACTCAGCCACAATTACCTTCAGCTATCCAACCTATTCAAGAACAACCAAATTATCCCCAGCAACAATCAGGTCTACCACCAATCAATGAAAATCCAACACAAGGAAATGAGTTCCAAAGTGGCCAAGACAAATCTTTTACTGATATATTCACTGATAATCCAAAAACAACTGCAACTGTTACCGGTCTAGCTGCTGCTCCATTTGCAATGCGAGAATTTGTAAAACGTAGACGCGCACAAACACCTAATACTATCCCCAGTGCTGAAGATTTAGCAAGTCAGGTTGAATTTGCATTAACTGGTGGACAAGAAAAAGGTCAACGCGATTTACTTGATAATAGTGTTACTCCTAATAAACAGCAATCACCTGATACACCCGAAATTGATCCACGACAAGCAGATATGCTTGCTAACGGCGGTGATCCACGACAACAAAATCTTGCATTAGATCCTGAAATACCATCAATACCAAAGAAACGTACAACCAAGAAGAAGAAAGTTGCGAAAGTTGCGGCTGATTTTGCTCTTGCCGATGAAATTCGCCCTAAAAGACGGCAACGCGAAAAAGGTGCGTCACGCTTTGTAGATAAAGATGTTGATAAAACAGGTGAGATAAAAAGAGTAATCACTAATCCTGATGGGAGTAAGACAGCTGTAAATAAAGATCACAAGCGTTGGCGTGAAGTTATAATCAGTGGCAGCAGTCGTAATAAAGATCAAAAAGTAATCATAGATGAAGTATCTGGACTGGTTTATGACGCTGAAGGATTTCAAGTTACCGGTGCCGAGCGTTTGAGCAAATTAAAGAGTAGATTAAAGAAGGTACTTAAAAGTAGGAAACTCGCTAAAGTAATCAAGGTTATATTCTGATGGAGAATGCTGTACTAGAACTTCCCGATGGAACATTAATTGATCCAACAAGTGGTAGGGTAATAAATCCTACACTAGAAGAAATTCGTGATGATGCGTTTATACAAATTCCGAGTGGAAGTGAGGCAATTGCTCTAGTTACGACAACGCGTAGAAAGCTTTCCGACTTGCCTGATATTCCTGCAAGAATGAATACTATAAGTATTGTACTCACTTATCACATGTTCGGTCTTAGCGACGATGAAATAGCTATTGCATCTGGACTTAAAGTTGAGCAGGTTACATCAATTAAACTTTTAGATGCTTTTGATAAAATGTTGGCAGCTGTTAGTAAGGGTATTCTTCGTGAAGATAAAGGCGAAGTACAAATTATAATCGAAAATGCTGGTGTAACTGCTATTAATGCTGTAAAAGACATAATGGCTGATGGTGATGATGATAAGGTACGCTTAACTGCTGCAAAAGATATTCTTGATCGCGGTGGACACCGTGCTGCTGACATTTTAGAAATACGTGGTAAAATGGCCAACACACTTAGAATTGAGCATGTTATCCGTAGTGATGATATGGAAGCACCAATAATCGACGTAACTCCTATAGAGGTAATTGAAAATGGCAACCGTAGTTAATGTAGCATTTCCTGCAAATTCAACAAGTGCTGATGGTAACATCACAATTAAGCAGAGTGTTGTTGATCCACAAATTGATACAATGAATACTGGTGGTACAACTTTAATTGTTGGTGCTTTTCCGGCACTTGATGACCGTAATGCTGGCGTACCAAATGGCTGAAGTATTTAGAGTATACAGTAATTCACTACAAGAAAGGTTTGCACAATCACGTAAAAAGGTGCAAATCTTTGGTGGTGGTTTTGCTAATGGTAAGACCGCAAATTCAGTAGTACAACGTATACTCCCAGTTGCAAAAGATTATCCTGGTGCAAATATACTGGTAGCTCGTGCAACATACCCAAAACTGAATGATACTATAAGAAAGGAATTCATAAAATGGTGTCCTAAGCAGTGGATAAAAAGCTTTCCCAGAAGTGCAAATGGTTCTAATACATGTACACTTGTAAATGGTACAACAATAAACTTTCGTTATATACAGCAACAAGGTAAAAAAGAAGACGTATCAACATCTAACTTACTTTCTGCTACATATGATTTAATTGTTGTAGATCAAATGGAAGATCCTGAAATTGTTGAAAAGGATTTTGATGATTTACTAGGCCGTCTTCGTGGTAATACTGAATACATTGGTGATGACGGATCAATGCCGGAAACTGGGCCACGTTGGTTTGTTATTACAATGAATCCTACGCGTAATTGGTGTTATAAAAAGCTAATCAAGCCTCTACATCGTTACCAAAAAACGGGTATTGTTGACGATAATCTACTTTGTGTTAGAGATTTAGAAAACCATCGCGCTATTCGCGATGAAAATGGTAAACCAACCTTACTGATTGATTTATATGAAGGCAGCACTTATGAGAATAAAGAGAATCTCGGCGCTGATTACATACAGGCTTTAGAGTCATCTTATCGTGGACAAATGCGTGATAGATTTCTATTAGGTTTATGGCACGCTTATGAAGGTCTTATTTACCCACAGTTTGACGAAAGTACCCATTTAGTAAATCGTGCTGTGGCTGAAAAATATTTAGATAGCATTAAAAATCAAGGTTATGTTATTAATTGGATTGAAGGATATGATTATGGTATTGCTGCTCAGTCATGTTATTTACACGGTTTTGCTGATAATGCAGGCAATGTAATTATCATTGATGGATTTTATAAAAAAGAATATCCGCCTGATGAGCAGATTAGGGATGTTAAAGCTATCAGAAATAAATATGATACGCCTAATAATAGTTGTGTAGATGCTGATCCAGCTATTTTCAGACGCGGCCCTGGTGGTAGAAATATTGTTGGTAGAAGTGTAGCTGATATACTATGGGATCATGGTGAAGGTTTTATGACACGGCGCGGTAACAGTAGTATTGTTAATGGTATTACAAAGGTACAGGGATATCTTGCAACAGTAGAAATGCATCGTAATCCATTCACAAATAACTACGGCGCACCACATATATACTTCGTTGATGATCTTGAATTTATTGCTGATGAATTTAATGCTTATATGTGGAACATGCCAAATCAAGGTACAGATCGCGAAGACAAACCTAAATTAGGTCAAAAAGATCATGCGCTTGATGTGATAAAATATATGCTTTCACGTAGACCAAAACTTAGTACACTATTAAATGCTAATACAGGTGAACGTGTACCTGATACAACTGTTTGGCAAGAAGTTGATGATACTCCACAAAGGGTAAGTGCATATAGATATGGTTGATTCCGAAGATGCAATTGCAAATAACAAAGACCTCGAACGTAGCTTGGAAAAGGGTGGCGTGCCTCGCGCTAAGCGGAAGGTAATATTCACACCTAGTTATCAGGTTATTGGTACTGATAGTAAAATTCCTGTGAGCAGTTCCCACGGTAAGTTGTGGAAAAGTCGTATGCAAGCTGCAATGGCAAAACGTGTAAACAATAACGAGTTGGAATCATGGCATGAAGCCGTTAAGTATTATAAGCATGATCAGTTAGATTTTCGGGCTGAAGGTGCAGACGTAAGTGGAAATGAACCAATATCACGTAAGTATGGTAGGCATTTTAGGGAGACAGAAAATATTGTATTTGCTAATACATCTGCACTTGTCCCAGCAATCTACTCAAAAAATCCAAACATTGAAGTTACAGTTGTAAATGACAAAAGTAAGGATCTAGCTCTTGTAAGTGAACGCTTAATTAATGTCCTACTGTCAAAACGTGCAAGTCCTGGCGTAAATTTAAAGCCTAAAGCACGGCGAAGTGTTGTTTCAACAGCACTGAAAAATATTGCTTATATAGAAACAGGTTACACATTTAAGAAAGATTCATCTCAACAAGCTGTAGAAGAAATGACGCAGCTTGCAGCAGATTTACAAAATGCTAAAACGCCACAAGAAGTTGAAAAGGTTGAAGGCAAACTTACTGCTATGGAAGAGAAAATTGATCTTCTTCGTCCGAGTGGGCCATGGTGTAAATTCCGTAGACCAGAGCAAATACTTCGTGATTCTGATAGTGAAAGTGAAGAGCTAAGTGATTGTAAGTGGATAATGATATGGGAATATGTAGCTACTTCATGGTTGGAAGCTGTCTTTTTCGACGATAGCAAAGGTAACTGTGCAAAATCTATTTATAAACCAACACATGTACTTAATGCAAGTAGTGATGGCCGAAATGATGCTGAAGGTGAAATAGATACATTTACTTTACTCGGTGATGATAATCAAGCTACAGGTTCAGAGTATGGTTATGATGATGAAGTTTCGTATAAAAAAGCACAGCGCACAAAAGTGTATTATGTTTGGGATAAAGTTACACGACGTATTTATATGTATAATAGTGGCGATTGGACGTGGCCTATTTGGGTTTGGGATGATTATTTACATTTTGATACATTCTTTCCGTTATCTCAACTTGTTTTTTATGCTGACCCAGAAGAAGGTATTGCAAAAGGTGAAGTAGTTTATTACCTGGATCAACAAGACGCGATTAATGAAATCAATAGTGAATTCCGCTTTGCTCGCCAACAAGCAAAAAATAATATTGTATATGACAAAAACCGTGGCAATAAAGAAGATGTAGAAAAGCTTATAAAAGGTGATGAAGCTGTCGCAGTCGGTATTGATGTACCAGAAGGTTATACCTTAAAAGATACAATACAAAGTATACTACCACCAAGTATGCAATATGCTGAATTATTTGATAAACGCACGCAATATGATGCAATTGATCGTATTTCATCTATTACGGGTGTAATGCGTGGATCTGAATTTAAAACAAATACAACTAATCAAGCAATTAATCAGTATACCAATTCAACGCAGAATCGGCTGGATGAGAAAATAGATGCTATTGAAGATTACATCGGTGATATTGGTTGGAAAATACTACAACTTTGTATTCAATTTATGGATCGGGAACAGGTAATAGCACTTATTGGTGAGCGCGGTGCTGCTTGGGTGAATATGAATCCTCAGGATATACAGGCTAATGTGCAAATGCGCGTCCTTGGTGGTAGTAGTATAAAGCCTACATCACAGATTAAAAAGCAAATGGCTTTAGAAGTTGGCCAGGTACTCGGACAATTTGTAAATGCTGCACCACAAGCTGTAACAAGTATAATGCTGAAGGTATTTTCAACTGCATTTGAAGAAATTGTTATTACAGAGGAAGATTGGACAAGTATCGCACAAAGTATAGCGCAACCTGCTCAACAATCAGGACAGGGTACATCCCAAGATGGTAAAGGTGATAATATTGAGCAAGTTATCAGTAAGTTACCTCCTGATGCTCAACAAGCTGTACAACAAGCAATACAAAAAGGTGTTCCACCTGATGTTGCTGTGCAGAAAGTTATTGGAATGTTACAGGGTGGGCAAGAACCACCACAACAATAGGAGAGTAAAATGTTTATAGATGATGATGATACTGTTGATGATGTAGTAGCAAAGCATATTAAATTTGCCGAAGATAATGCTGCTGATGATCCTGAATTTACCACTGATGCAGCTATTAGCGATGATAATGATGATGATAATAGTGCTGAGGATACCAAAAATGCGCTTACGACAGAAATACCAACGGAAACCGTTGGTGAGGGAGATCCCGATGCAGCTACAACTGACAATACCACTGGCGAAAGCACTGGAGAAAACGAAGGCACACAACAAGAACTTACCCAAACAACAACAAAGCCTGTTTCTACCAACAAAACTACTGCCGACGCAGAAGGAAACTTTGTAGACGCAGAAGGTAAAATCATTGCTCGTGCCGGTTCTGAGCGCAGAATGTACGAAAGATTGCAGCGTTCAGAACGTAGTGCACAGTTTTTTGAAGGTGAGGTTACTCGTTTACAACAGGAAAGTGAGCAAGTTAAGGCACTTAATGGTATACCAGCAAAATATAACCTCAATGAACAGGAAATTGGCCTTGGTTTGCAGATTATTGACCAATTGAAGACAAATCCTGTTGAAGCTGGCAGATGGATATTGCAAGAAGTAATGAAAAATGGTTATAATCTACAACAGATACTTGGTGAAGTAGAAGGCGTTCCATCTTCATCAATGGATATGGGAGCAGTTACGCGTATAATCCAGGAACAACTTCAGCCGATTACATCGAAGTTTCAGGAGCAGGAGAGTGCAACACAAACTGAAACTGATAACCAGAGAAATGCTGAAAGATTTATAGCAACACATGAGTATGCGGATGTTCACCTTGATCCGATTGTAAATCTTATGAAACAAAATCCTCAAATGTCATCAGAGAGAGCATATTTTGAGGTAAGGCAGTATGCGCAAGCAAATAGCCTTGATTTTAGTCAACCACTTGGCCCACAAATTGAAGCAAGGCGCAATACAGGGTCTAATGTACAAAATCAGCCTAACCGTGCAATGCCTAATGGTACTGCAACGAGTACGACAGAGACTCAACAGCCAGCAACATCTAGTGCTGATGATGATTGGGATTCTATTATCAATCAATCAATGTCTGATGCAGGTATGTAATACTTCTGTTAGGCAGAGCGAGGAACTAAAATGGCTAGTACAACAATTGCTACCGTATTACATTCCACTCTCACGAAAAGTCGTAAGAAGCTGATTTTGGCAAGCATTAAAAGTAATGCTCTGCAAGCCTGGGCATTTGCGACCAATCGTGTTGAGTATGAAGACGGTGGTCACGAAATAACAAACCCGCTAACTATCGGGCGTAACCCAAATGTAACCAGTTATGAATACTATGATACTTTGCCTATGGCACAGACAGATGAATTCACAACTGCTACATATGATTGGTCACGTGTTGCGGGTAGTTTAATTATTTCCGATCAGGAACAGGATGAGAATACTGGACGCGCTGCAATTTTCAAATTGCTTAAAGGCAAGATGGAAGTTCTAGAGGAAAGTATTAAAGAGAAATTCTCTACTTATCTATATGGTGCTGGTGCGGGTAAAGATCCTTTGGGACTTGCTGCATTAATACCAGATGATCCTACCTTGGGAACACTTGGTGGCATTAATCGTGCTGCTGAGACACAATGGCGCACATCTTCTTACGATTTCTCTTTGGCCGTACTTGATCAGACAAACGTAGAAGAGGCATTTGATGATGTAATGTTGGATTTAACAATGAAAGGTCAAAAGCCTGACATTATTATTGCTGGCAGAAACATTATGCGAATTTATCGTGCAGCTGCAAGAGATAAAATTACTTTTGCTCTTTCTGATACAAAGAATGGCAGCAGAATGGTTGATCTCGGTTTTGGTGGTGTTTCTTTTAACAACATCCCTATGGTTTATGATGAGGATTGTGGCGTTGATAAAGCATATTTTATTAATTCCAGGTTCCTTCGTTTGCATATTCTAAAGCATGTCAATATGAAGCTGAAGAAACTTGCAGCACCATGGACACAGGATGCGATTGGTCGCCGTGTTGTTTGGCAAGGGCAGTGGTGCTTATGGAAGGCATACAGAACTCACGCTGTTGTCATTAGAGCATAAGCTGTGATCATGTAGTAATAGGGGTTACATTCAACTGAGTGTAACCCTTTTTAATTAAATTATGGAGAGTAATTATGCAACAGAATGTTAAACCAGCATTTGAAGTAGAAATTCTTGAAGGAACTATTCCTCGGCAAGTGGTTAAAATGATTGACGGCGAAATGAGCACTGAAATCATCGATGAACCACGCGGTTATATGGTTTACTTTCCCTCAGGACATTCAATAAGAGTTCGTAACCACAAAGACTTGGTTTCACTTGGATTTGAAAAAGCACCTAATCTGGTTGATATGGATAACGGTGATGAATTAACTCTACATTCACATAGAAGTTTAAAATCTGAAGTTGAACGTAAAACTAAACCAACTAGAGCAAAAAAGCAGGAGTTGAAAGATGAATGAATCACCGAAACAACTAGGTAATTTGAATTGTGGTAGTCGCACACCTGATCTATCTCCAGGTGGAGCACCCAATGTAGATAATAATACATATGCGTACTCATGGGATGTAGATAAGGACAAACTTGAAATTACTACAGCAGTTGTAGCAATTGGTATACCTACTAAATCACCTTGTGGGCAGAACATTATTTATAGTGCTGCTGCAACAGCGATTGGTCGTGATTATCTCGGCCAGATTATGACTGAAACAGTTGCATTAGCAGGTGCCGGTAAAAAAGCATTTGCAGTTGTTAGTTCCATAAGTGCGGGTACAGCTACATGGGGAGATGAATACGGACTTCCTTATGCAGGTGCAAGTACAACTGATGCAGCTGGAGCAATTACAGCAGCAGATGTCAATGTAGCAACAGCAACCACTGGCGATGTTCGTGGAACAGTAAACTTTACGGCTAATCCCGATGGATTAACAGATAAATCATTTACTTATTCATGCAATAGTGGTGATTTACATGGTGTTGTTCAGTTCTAACTCTCTACGGAGATGCTTGGATGACGGGAAGGTCGCTCTCCCCTTCCCTGATTCCTCTTCGGAGATAATACAATGGCAGAAACATTCTCAAATTTAATACAGCGATGTGTTAAGCGCCTGGGTATGGTTGTTGGTACAGGTGTGCAAGTTTATGCAGAAGATATTTTAGCTGAAATGTTGCAAGAGCACTTTGGACAGTTATTTGACGCATATTGGTGGGAAGATTATATGACAACACTTGTTACACCTTTAACAATGCTTGGTGTAACTGCAACGAATATGAGAACAACCGAATCTCTTGATCGTTTTACAGATATTCAATATGTCTGGTATAAAAAAATTCATCGTCCACTTGGAAGATTATCTTCTCGCGGTAATATTGCAGAACTACTTGTTCAAGGTAGACAGCCGCAGGGAATATTACCTGTTAATTCAGACAAAGTATTTCAGTTACTTCCTTATGGAACCAGTGGTGAAAATATAACAGTACGTTTTAGAGCGAGACCAGCTAAATTTATAGCTGATGATCCTGTTTTGATGGATGATCTTGCACTTATATTTGGCACAGTTTATGACTATCTTGAAGATGATGGTACTAATGCTGGAGCAACCGAAAAAATGTTGAATATGTACAACACGCGTCTTCAACAATTAAAAACTATGCGTAATGAACAAGATATCCCATTATTTACAGACAATCTTGGTGTCGTTATGACTGAATGGACATACGTTAGATAATGTTGCCACTACAACGACCAATTAAAAATCGAAAGAATGAGTTGGAGACTACTGTTCTTCGTGAGTTTGATGGTGGTTGGAATGTACTTGATAATGACCTTTCACTATCCACAAAATTTAGTAAGATATTAGAAAATGTCAGCCGCAGAGATGATGGCAGTATGGAGGTACGTTGGGGAACACGATTATTTGCTGATATAAATACAAGTACAATTGGCAATATAATTGCGATGGAATACTTCCAGAATAATATTATTGTAGTTGTGTCTACTGGTGAGTTATTTTATGTAAACTCATCCGGTACAGCTAGTGATTTATGGACAGCAACAATAGCAACATGGCAGGGTGCCGCTGCTTGGGGTGCAACTGACTTTGCAAGTTTTATAGCTTTCAATGGTGAATTAGTTGTATGTAATGGTGTGGATAAACCACTTGTGATTGATTTAAACCAAGCTGAACCACAAAATAAGTGTCAATACCTACAGGATTTAGGTGTAGGTTCAAATGCAAACACACCTATTGGACGGTATGTAACTGTTGCAAATGACTATGTTGTTATTGCCGGTGATGTACTAAATCCAGGACGAATTCACATAAGTAACTCTGGTACTAGCGGCACATGGTACGGTGATGCAGCACCAAATGATGGTCTTTATGTTGATATTGATCGCAAAGTTAATACTAATACCGGCATAATCAATGGTATATCATTTTACAAAAATCGACTGATAATATTATTTGATGAAATTATTGTTGCCGGTAAACTTGGTGCATATAACGCTTCTGGTGCACATGTTCCTACATTTGATGACGTATATTATGCACACGGAGGTATCGCTCATCGAAGTATTCAACATATCGGTGATGATTTACTTCTCTGCGATAATATTGGCACACCGTCACTTAAACAGAATACGTTTGTAGATACAATATCACCGTACCGCCCCAGTGAACTAATAGATGATGCTATTCAATCAAATTTAAGTCAATTAACTGTCGGAACAATTACAAAAGATATTTGGGCATTATATAATCAACTTGAACAGCAATACATGCTTTTTATTCCTAACCATGAAAATAATGTACAAGTCTTGTCAGAAGATCCATTTGTTGTTGGTGATATAAATAATAATATCATCATTGTGACAATGGTTGATCACATTCTTAGCGAAGAAGATCAGATAACTTTTAGTGCTGCAACAGGGTTTAACACTATTACAGCTGGAATGTTAAACACAACGCATAATATTTATACTATCATTGATGATGATACATTTACTATTAATATTACCGGTGTAACGCTTAATCCACTTTTACGAATATACGGCGGTGGATTAGTAGTTTCAGCTACTGTGCCAAGAACGCAAAGCACTGGTTATATCATGAACAAACTTGCTAAGAACAAAACAACTGGTGCTTGGACTAAGCTTGTTGGCTGGAACTTTTCTAGTGGGTGTAAGAGCCTTCTTGGTCGGTTATTTTTAAGTGAGCAAAGTGGTACAAAGATATACATCTATGGTACGAAACAAGATCGTATTAATCAAGATTTTATAGGTGATGTACCTACACCTATTAATTGGATATTTGAGTTTCCATGGACAGCTTTGAAACGTAGGATGAACACAAAAAAGTTTCGTTATATTGGTTTTGATACGCGTGGTGATGCACGATTTAAAGCTATGATGTTTATTGATGATATATACAAAGATTCACTTGGGAGACGAATTCCAGATTTAGAAACAGAATTTCTTGGTGGTGATGCTTATGGCTTTGGGCATGGTACACAATCATATGGTGGTGGACGGCGATCAGATTCAGAACTACTATTTAACTGGACAACAAAGGGTAAAATAGTTAAACTAAGGCTTGAAGGCACAACAACGAAACCACTTCGGATCATTGCCATAATGTTTGCATTCTTATTTGGTAGTATTCGTCGATGAGATAACGTCATAATTTCATTAGGAAAAGTGGTATGGTAAGTCTTGGCCCCCTATTAGGAACAACCCCAAATTTCGGATTCAATCTGGTCAATTTTGACTGGGTAGCTTGGCATGACTACGACCGAGAGAATTGGACAGTTATTGATGCACTACTTGCTGCATTTATTGGTATTAATAATGTTTCAGGACAATGGGCAAACAATACATCATATTTAGTTGGTCAACGTGTTGTTGACGGTGATGATGGCACAATATGGGAAGTATTAGTAGCACATACATCAGCTGTTGCTGGTACATTCGTAGCAGATAGAACAGCAAATCCTGGTTTCTGGCAAACAATTTCACCATACACTCCGATCTACAAAGGTATATGGGCAAATAATACTATATATTCTAAATCAGATTTTGTAAGTGATCCTAATCGGTATTTTATAGCAAATACAACACATACATCTAATGCTGCTGGCACAGTTGACAATGACATTGCAAACTGGGATACACTGATTGATTTAACTGCGTGGAGTGCAAATTTAGCAAACACAAATGCACTGGTTAATGCCAACATACTTGATATTGCTACTAATACAGGTAATATTGCAACCAACACAGGTAATATAGGTACTAACACTATAAATATTGCTACCAATGTTACTGATATTGCTACTAATGCAACTAATATTGGTGCGATAACCAGTGATTCAAATGCTAATATTATAAGTAAAGCTGTAGATTATCCGATACTGCCTGCTGACCTGGTAGGCTACGATTCATTAATCATATTGGTTGATGCAAGTTTGGCTACAAGAAATATAACGTACCCAGCTCCAGCAGATTATTTAGGTAAAACAATCCTTATTATTGCAGATGTTGACCCAGCAGGAAATAGTGTTATTACAAAGCTGTCTGGCGGAACTGAACGCCATACCAGTTATGCTAAAGGTGACTTTATAAAGGGAATATCAGATGGGGTAAATGATAATCTCCTCGATGAAAAAGTAACTATCGAAGGCAAGATTGCAAAAACAGCTTATATGGCGATACCTGGCAGTACAACTCTCAACCCATTTAATGCTGATATAGCAGTTATAAGTAATGTCGGTGGTTTATTTGACGCGGTTACAAATTTCAGGCTTGAAACAACTGCATCTTATAAAGTTGAAATTAATTACGGCATTGTTACATCTTATGTTTATGTTTATCCAAGCCCAAACCACAATGGCACAAATATATTTATCCCATCTAACTCATCTGCCACGGGTATATTTGTAATTGATATGTTGGCTGGGGAGTATATAGCGCCAGACGTTATTGACCCAACAGCAACGGCTGGCAATTTTTATGGTAACGTAAATAAAAAAGAAAGCTTTTTTAGTTGGCGCGTATTAGGGAGGATAAGATAATGAAATATGTAACCTATGATTCAGGCCTCGGATATCCTCAACCAGCAAAATTCGGGCGTGGTGTTGAACACGAAGATGGAACCCTTACTCCACCACCTGGATTATCTTATTTTAGTGTTGATGATACATCACTAACACTCGGCCTTGATGAACGATTTTATACCGTAACCGCTGTTGATACTTTAACTCCAAAACCACAAACTGAAGTCGATACAATTACAGAGCAGGATGCTCTCCCGGCAGCAAAAGAAGCCAAACAATCAGCTATAGATACAAACTACCAAGCTGCTGAAGATGTCCCTGTCAATGTTGGCGGATTTACTTTCGACGCGAACACAAAGGCACTATCAGAATCTATGTCAGTCGTTGTTGCAGTAGGTGAAGGTTACGTGCTTCCGGGTGGCTTTACATGGATTGATGCAATTGGTATACCACGCCCAACTAATGCAGCAGGAATAAAAGCTCTATTTAAAAAGATCAGCATCAAGCATTATCAAGATGCTCACAATTATGCAAGATTAACAAAACAGGTCAAGGCCGCAACGACACTTGCTCAAGTTGCCGCTGTAGTTGACTGGTAATTTAATACAACGAGGATATAAAAATGGCAGCAGGTGTTATTACAATTTATGACAAGTATGTTAAATCTTGTCTCGACGGCGATGCAGCAGGATTACTTAGTGGTACTCCAGTTGATCTAAATGCAGATGTAATTAGAATTATTCTTCTTATAAGTACTTGGGTAGCAGATGCAACAGAAACTACCGCACAGGAACATATTGATAATCTTGTGGCGGCAACGAATGAAGCGACAGTTGGTACAGCTTATACAACGCTCGGTGCAAATACACCCTTAGCAGGTAAAACTGTAACTTCACCTGGTGCTGGATTGCTACGATTTGATGCAACAGATCTTGTAATTGCTCAAGATGCTGGTGGTGGGTTTACAAACGCCTATTTTATTGTTGGTGCTAAATGGAACGCACTTGATACAACTTCACCAATTATTTTTACAGGTGATATGGGTGCAAATAAATCAAATGTTACTGGCACATTAACACTTCAATGGAATGCTAACGGAATATTCCAGTTTAGCACTGTATAAGTGAGGTATTAAAGATGGCTTTTAGTATTGAAAATCCCACAAATTTAGCGACGCTTAAAAATGAAATTATTAGTGATCCAATAAATATGGGATACAATGTTGATATTACTCAAGTAGGTATTATTGATAAATTAAATAGTTCTGCATCAAATGTTGGCGGTGAGAATATTAATAAAAATGTGGAGGATATTGATATACCAGAAATATCTGCTGTTATTGATGCAACAGAATATGGAACATTAAATGCGTATAATAAACAATGGATACAAATGTTTATTAATCGTCCTATCAATGAATTAATTACCCCTTATAAAGCAAAACTACTTTCAATTTTTCCTTCTGGTACTACTACAAGAACTGCGATGCTTGCTTTATTACCTAAACCAGCAACAAGAGCAGAAATACTTTTTGGTGTTAATACAATTATTACTCGTGATGATTGGATAACAGCGAGGGATTCATAATGGCTGGAGAAACAATCAATCAACCAAGTACCTTATGGTATTCAGTGCAAGCAGCTTCTTCTACAGCGGATGGAATTGTATCTGTCGGTGCAAGAACTGCTATTAATGCATTAGGACTGAGTGTAAATGAACGCAAATATCCTTTGCTTGATTTTAAACTTATTATTTCAGTAGGTACTCCAGTAGTTAATCAAACAGTAGATTTATATCGCAGATCAAAAGCTGATGGAACAAATGAAGCTCCGGCGGTAACCACAACTTACCTACAAAAATTTGTTGATAGTTTTGTTCTTAACGCGTTAGCTGGCCCCCAGTATTATTACATTGATAGCATTCCAAACCCTGATCCAAATGCTACTTATTATCTTGTAAATCAATCAGGGGCAACTCTAACAATAGCTCTTGCAGTAGCGTCACGAGGCTGGAATACCGCAGTCTAATGGGCCAGGTAATAGTTGACAATATTGATTTACTTGAACCTAATCTTCGGATTCCGGGTAAGAAGCCTGTTGGGCAGGTAAAGATTAATCCTGGTGTGGGTATTCAGAAAGAAGGGTGTATTTTATTTGCTAGCGGGGTTTTATCGAACACTGGTTTTCGTGATCTAACAGGGAAAACCGGGGTAAGTGTGAGTTCAAATTATGTTAGTCCACCTTACCAGCATTGGTTCCCTCACCCTTTAGGGGTTGAAAATTATTACGGTGGTGATTATACATTAGCAAATCGCATAGATTTACATGACATATCCTTTAGTGACTCAGATATGGCGGGTGGTAATGTTGTCGCTTTTGGAGCAACTTTTACATTGGCTGACAAGCCTCTGTCAGGAAGTTTATATTATTATCAGCTTGTGGGGGATAATAATAATAGTGTTGATGGCAAAGTGAATGGCTCATACAACGGATTATATTTTGCAGGTGATACAACGCTACAAATCAAGGGGTGTGCTACGAATACATCTATTACTGTCCCAAATATGCGGGATAGTAAGTCGCATTCAGCAATTGGACTAGTTTGGAACGATGGGACAAACGTCAATGTACAGTTAATTTTGGACGGTGTTGTCTATACAACGGTGTCTACCGTCAAGGCTTTATTCTCGTACCCGCTGATATCAGCGTTTGCTGCAGCAAGTTGGGCTAACCGTGTACTTGATGGTGTCATACACATGGTCTGGATGGCAAAAAACCCAGCGCTACAGGACTGCATTGAGGAAACAAAAGATCCTTATCAGTTCTTAATACCACAATGAGATCCCCATTTTTACGCTTTATCGGCGCTAAGACAGCAACTGGAACAACAGTTTCATTTCTTAGTAAAACTATTGCAGTAACTGGACAGGCATTTACATCAAATGATGCAATATCATTTACATTCAATACTAAAACAGTTGCTATAGCTGGCCAAGTATTTACTTCTAACAATGCTACATCATTTACATTTAATCCAAAAACAATAGCTGTTGCTGGTCAGCTTTTCACAGCGAATATATCAGTAACATTTGGTGGTAAAACCATAGCTGTAATTGAACAACCTTTTACAGTAATTGGAGGTGGAAACACTGTTGTATCATTTTTAAGTAAAACTATAGCTGTACAATCTCAGCCATTTACGCTCATAGAAAATGATTCAATTAATTTCGCAACTAAAACTGTTGCAGTTACGCCTCAAGCATTTATTATAAATGATGCTGATATTGCAACATTTAATAGTAGAACAATTGCCGTACAAGAACAACCATTTACATCGGATGATGCTGTAAATGTCACATTTCTAACTGATACTATTACTGTAAGTGGCCAAGTATTTACCAGCACCATTCCATCCAGCATTGCATTTATTACAAAGACTGTTGCAGTTGCATCACAACCATTTACAATAAACGATGCTGATTCATTTGGTTTCAATGCAGGCGGAGTTGGTATAGCTGGTCAGCCATTTACAACTATATCAGGTAACATAGTAGTATTCAGTGCCAAGACTATTACTATTGCTACACAAGTGATGACAATTGTTGGCACAAATGCTAATATTGATTATCTATCAGGAATTGTAACATTAACACCAATACTTATAGGAACACCTAATATTTCTTACCAGCTTAGTGGTGATGTCACCCTAAATGCTGGGGTAACAAATACACCGATATTAGTAGGTACAATTCGTATATATCCATCAAGCGGAGGCCCATGATGCCAACACTTTATCTTACAACAGATAACATTATAGAAATTCCTGCACTTACTGATGGAATTACAGGTGCAGCGGTTAATACTGCTACAGTAGATTGCACACTGTATGACCAAGACAACGTAGAAATTACTGGTCAAGTTTGGCCATTAGTGATGGGATATGTAGCTGCAAGTGCTGGAATATACCGAGCAACACTAAAAGATACGCTAGGCTTTATTGCCGGTCAATTAGTTAGAGCAGTAGTTACTGCTGATGATGGCCCAGATCGTAAACGTACATGGACGGCAGACTATTATGTCCAACGGGGATGATAACGGCATGGGAAAAAATTTCAGATTTCTCGATGTATTAATGATTATTTCAATTGCACTTGTTGGTTGGAATTTGAAAGAAACTATTGCTATTAAAAACCAACAGGGAGTTAATACATATCGCATTGAAACACTTGAAATAGAGCGTGAAAAAGGTGAACGCTTTACTACATTACATGGTGAGTTTCTAAAGAATGATCTAAAATATACAAGACAAATATTTAATGATCATATTACACGAACAGAACCACTATTAGCTGCACTTTATAAGTTTATACTACGAAATGAAGCTAAGGAATAAACAAGTAAACATTGCAGGTCTTCATGCTGCTTTTTGGCCCAAACTATTTGATGTTGATCGCTATTGGCGTACTGTTGTAGGTTACGAACTAGTAATAACATACGGAAGTGATGGTGTTCATGCAAAAAATAGTGCTCATTACAGGAATGAGGCGATTGATATGCGTACTTGGGAAAGTTTAACTAATTATACTCAATTAACAGGTACACGCAGAACTGTTTTACATAATGCTGTCAGAAAAATTATGGGTAAAGAGTTTATTGTAATAGATGAAACTGAAGATGAAGGTCACTTTCACATACAACTAGGAAAAAATCATGGCACACAAACATCCTAACTACTTATGGCGTATAATTATCGCACTTAATCAACTTACTAATACTATCCTCGGTGGTGATGAAGATGAAACTATGTCATCACGTATGGGCAAAATTGTCGAAGGTAGAAACAACTGCTGGATGTGTAGGATTATTTGCAACCTATTAAATAAAATTGACCAAAATCACTGTAAAGAGGCTATTGAGCCTGATGAAGGACTGGACAGATGACCCATAATATAGTAATATTTTATAGGCAAGACTCCACATCTGACCCTGATAAGGCGTATTTTTTACTAGATAATAGAGGTACTTATCATGGGTAGTCATATAACCAACCCATTTGCAACACCACAATTCAATCCATACATTAATATGGATCCTGGTGCTAGAGTACCAGTTTCAGGATCAGGTGGTGGTACAACATATGCCAGTGATATGGCACAACTTTGGGCATCGGGTGGTGGAAACTCAGATCAAGTATTACAAAACTGGTACAGTGGAGGTTATGAAAATACGTTTACACCAGGTGCACCTACTCCAGCACCAATTGCTGCTTCTACACCAAATATTAGCGGTGGAAATAATAACAGTGGGAATTTAAACCTCCAGTCAGCAATACAAGCTCGTCCACAAACTGAAGCACAAACTCGTGCAGCTCAACTTGCAAAAGCAACAACTGCTCAAACAGCTGCACGTGGGTATGGACTTGATAAACTCAACAAAGATTTTAATTATTTCGGATTTAATCCTGCTGATTATTCCACTCAAATTGATCGCTATCTAAATAACATTGGTGAGACAATTGATCCGTATGATGCCAATGCTAAACAGTATTATACTGGCAATCTATTTGGAGAATTAAAAGGTAATATTGAATCACAAGATGTAACCAAATACCAAAATCAACTCGATCAATTTTTAGGTACAGGTTGGGAAAATAACTTTGTAAATAACTCACTCGGTGAAGGTACACTTAATAATATTTTAAGTCAGCAATACAATACAGCAAGTGACACTATTGATCGCGCAGCTAAACGTGGAACACTTACTGATACAGGTAAACAATATTCTCTAGGCCAACTTGGACAACAACGCTCTGCTGGCTACAGTGTAATGGACAACTTACGCGATGGAATTGTTTCTGGATATCGTAATGATCTTGTCACACAAGGTAATAATGCATACGATAAATTAAATACATACTCACTTGGAGATTCATTTGATTCACAAGCAATTAAAGGTGACATAAATAATTTTTACAACAACCAAAAAGCAGGTTTTGAAGGTAACTTTAGATCTGATTTTGGTAATCAACAATTATTTGATGTAAATTCACTAATCCAAAAAGGTGGTGTTAATCAAGGTGTAACAAATCAATCTAAGAATGCACCAGATGTACTTGGCGCACTTAACTTACGCAAAAATGATGAAGAATCCAGACGCGGAATAGGATCGCAGGGAGTATTCTGATGAAGTTTGTTGTAACAGGTTTACCTAGATCACGCACCAAATGGGCATCTGTATTTTTATCAACACCTAACTGCCCTTGTGAGCATGATACTAACAAAGGTGATTATGGTATAAGTGATGCAAGTATATTACTTATCTGGGAAACATTACCTGATGATATTCCCATTACTTATATACATCGACCACTTAAAGAAGTTATTGTTGCACTAAAAGATTTTTTTATTACTGAATCATTTATTATTGATCTTCAACGTAGAGCAGTAAAAATGATTACTACACGCAAAGTATTAATACTTGATTATCATAATTTTGACGCTAAAGCATTGTGGAAACATTGCCATGACACAGCAATATCCGATGAATATATAAAGGTATATACTGATATGAACATCCAACAGCAGAAGATGGAAACTTTGCGGAGGGTAGCATAATGGCCGCTGGTTGGGTAATGGCTGCAACTGCCGTACTGGGTCTTTTAGGTAGTAGATCAGATGCAAGTGCACGAAGTAGTGCATCACGTAGTGCACTCGATGCAGGCAGAGAAAATACAGCAGCCAATAAGGAAATTGCAGCTAACAATCTCACATGGGAACGTGATAGATTCAATCAATTACAACAGTTAGCAGAGCAACTACGTCTCGAAGGTAAACTTGGTAATGTTGATGCTTATGGCAATGCAAGTTACTTTACAAAAGATCGCGGATTTGTAACTGATCCACATCCAACTGTTAAACGCTTAATGGATGCTAATCTACGCGGACAAACACTTGATAAAACTGTACTTGACCGTCAACAACGTGAACGTAGCGACAGACTCTTAACAGATCAACGCGGTGAGAATCTTGTTGCACAACAGAATCTATCAAAATACAATCGAACAGACCAAATCGGTGTTAAAGAATTAACTGATCTACTTAATAAACAGGGAATGGCTGGTTACAATAATACATTAGATCGACAAACAGAAAAAATGATGACTGGTTTTGCACGCCAGCGCAATTTACCCGCATCACAGCAATGGATGACCAATGCAGCCAGTGCTACAGCACGTGATTTCATGGATCTACGCGCAGCAAATGAATTGAAAGCACTTACTAGTGTTGATGCAATTAACAATACACGCCTTAGTAATAATGCAGACCAATACTTTAAGTTTAGAGACGCTAGCGTAGCACCATGGAACGGTACATTCAATCCAGCTTCGATACCATTAAGCACACAAGCAGGAGTTGGCACACAAGGTAATGCTCTAACAACAAGTTTAGCATCACAACCGACGCCGACATTAGATTATTTACAACCTGATTTTGGTGGTGCAATGAATATCCTTGGTCAAGGTAATGCACGTAGTAGTATGTATAATGATCTCGGTGGACTTGTAAGTGCTTTAGGTAGTTCATGGGATACATATAATACACAAGATAGGCAAGTTGGCCGTGATCTAAATAAACTTATCAAGGGTAATTCAAACCTATTCTAATTAGGGGAAATCTTATGGCAGGAATGCAACCAAGTCCTACAGGTGGTGCAAATCCATATGGGCAGATCAATTCAAATTACTCTAACCCAATTTTTGATAACATTATGCGTTATCAGTTGGGTAGGCAAGGTTTGCAATCAAATGAACGGTCAACTGAACTTAATACGATGGCTGCACTTCGTCAAGGTATTGCAAATAACCCTGGTAATCAGACAGCTGTTGGCCCTTCAAATCAAACAGCAATTATTCAGGGTCTACTTAATAGTAATCCAAATGCTATACGCAACGGAATTGGTGTACCATTAAATAGTAATTATCCATTACAAGCTGGTGATGCAAATATAAGTAGAATGCGTGCTGAAACAGCAAAAATTCTTGGTGAAGCAAATAAACTTTCACGTACTACAGGTCAAGCTGTAACTAATGAAGGACAACTGCGGCCAATGACACCGCAAGAACTCGCTGCTGGAGTTGCAATTAATAAGTCTGCAACACCTCAAGGCGAAGTCGCTGGTGCAACAACTAATACATCAGAGCGGTATGTACCTGGTAAAGGTGCTGATGGGAATTATGGCGTTGATAAACAAACAACCGAAATTGTAAACAAGGTTAAAGCAGCAATCCCAGCTACAAAAGCTGAAGCAATTATCCAACGAATGATAGCTAATGATCCTAAAATGGCATTTCTAATTGAAAGTGGTTATATATCTGTAGTTGATAATCCTGATGGAACTGTTGACGTTTTAGCGGGTGGTCAAATACTACAATCAGATGTTCAAGTACGCTAATGGCCAACAATGCAGATGACATTAAAGCATTATTAAGTCGTTCTGCACGGCAAGTAGGCGCTGGTGCAATAGAAACATTTGGTTATAGTCCAAAAGCTGCAAAAGATGTACCACTCGGACTTGGTTCTGTAATCCCTAACTTTGTGTGGGGACTAATGTCACTACCAGAATTGGGACGCAAAGTTGGCTATGGTCTTGCAGGTAAAGAAGCGCCTTATAACTCTTTTACATCACCTTCACTTGAATATTTACAATCTGGCATCAAAGATGCTGAAGCTGTCACAGGTGCTACACGCGAAAAGTCTACTTATGATATGGCATTACGCTTAATGGGTGGTGGAGGTCTATTTAGCCTGCCTGTTAAAGCATTAAGTACAGCACCAAAAGCTGTAAAAGCTTTAACATATGGATTCATTCCATCAATCCAATCTAAAACATTACCTGGTGCGATTGCTGAAAATGCTATTCCAACTGTGATAGCAGATCAAATGATGGAATTTAGTGATCCAGAATATCAATCATATGTTAATACAATAAATGATGCTGAAGCATATCCAACTGTAGTAAAACAAGAAAATGATCCTACTCCAGAAGGTGTTACACAGCAAATAAATACACTTCTTGATCCTGATATTGCACAACTAAATGCAAAGATCCGCGCACTCGCTAAAGTTGACCCAAATATCCAAGGTTCAACACTTGATGATACATTAATACTTAATGGATTAGCTGAAGAAGACACAACTAAATTAGATATTGCCGGTGAAGAAGCCAAAACAGATTGGTTTAAAGTTTGGGCAGGTATAACTGGTAGTACACTAACGGGTGCTGGCGCACTCTACTTGGCTGCAAAAGGTAAAGCTAAGTATGCAAATAAATTCTTTGATGAAGTTGCTGGAGCAAGTGACTTAGTTAGCAATCGTTCAGCCAAACAACGTCCAGCAAAAGTTACAAAACAAACACAAACTCCTGACAGCATTTATTCAAAATTAGATAAAGGTTACTTTGACTGGATAGCATTAACAAATGCAAATCTACGTGACCCAAATGCACTACTAAAGATTGCAATCAACGATATGGCAAAGGTAGGTACTATATCAAAAACGGTTGCAAAAAAACTTGGTAATGACATAGTAACAACACTTGAGATACCAGCATTGGGCAATAAAATTAAAGCGTTTGTAAAAAGTGGTGCATTTCCTGGTAACGAAAGCTTACCTTTTGCCAAACGTAGACAAACAATACCACTTGGTTATCTTGTAGAGCGGATTGCAGGTTTAGATGTTAAAAAACGCAGAGAACTCGAAGATGCACTCGTTGCTGGAACTATAATTGATGATTTAAATGTCAATCCAAAACTTGGTGATGTGTGGGGTACGGGTGATGCAATGAAAACAAAAGCCGAACTACAGCGTACATATAATATTGCTGATAACGTGAACAATCCGATTGTTAAAGCATTAAAAGATGATATATACAAATACTTTAATGACTTTAGAGATTACTTACACAATCCTGATTCACGTGTGATTGATAAAACAACATATGACAAGTGGCGATTCGATCACAAAAGGTTTGTTCCATTACGTTATGCGGATACACCAGACTATGGTACTGATTCACGTATGGCACGACAACTTGGCAGTGAGGGTATTCAGCCTGGTAATGTTCTCATGCCGACTGAGATGCTCGGTGAATATACAATTCGCATGATTAAATTTGCAGAGCATAACAAACTGCGCGGACGCCTGCTAGATAATTTAGAATCTAGCCCATTAGCAACACTTGCCGGTAAAAAGTTAGTACGCCTTGTAGATAAAAATGAAAAGTTTTCAGATACAAATATGGTTAAGGTATTTGCAGGTGGTGATGAACTAGTATATAAAATAGAAGATCCATTTATGGTTGAACTACTACGTGAAACACCACAATGGGCCGAGAACTACTACCGTGGTGTACAACGCTTTATGGTGGGTACATCCAAATTTATGAAAAATGTGACGACTGGTAAATTTGCATGGCAATTTGCACCAGTATCAACTCAGTATGAAAAGATGCTTGCACTTGCACAACATCCAAAGGGCCAAGCACTAAGTTGGGTAGGTAAACACGCACCAGCAGCATTACGTGATAAATATGATCCAACTGTTTTAATTGCTGAACTTCCTGGCACCATTCGCGGTATATGGGCAGATGTACATTACGCTGGTGCACGTAAAATGGCTGCTATGCTTGCTGATGAAACAAATACACCATATCTCAGCCGTATGATTAGCAAACCAAATCGTGCAGTATTCCAGAAAATTATGGAAGATGGTTATGTAAACTCATCAAAGTATAATGCTGAAAAATACGGTGGTGGTACAAGCGCACTTTGGGGTGATGTAAATGATGATTTACCACAAATCATAACTGAAGCGTCAGCCAAAGCAGGTCGTCAGGCACACTCAGCAAACATTGAAGCAAATTCTATTGCCAATATATATATGAAGGCACTAGAAAACTTTCACTCAAGTATTCGTTTAGAGGGTGCTGCAAGTAACATGCGCCGTAGAAAAGTAGGAGTTACATATATCAATGACAATGGTAAGAAAATACCACTAATAAACTTCCGATATATAATAAATGAAACTGATGGTAATCTTGAAGATGCTGTTCGTGCTATGCGTGAACTTACAGGCGATCTTGGCAAAAAGGGAGGTTTGCCTGGTTTCCGTGGTGGCAATCAAATGCGTCTATGGCAAGATTCAACTCCATATGTAAATGTATCACTACAAGCCATCGGTAAATTTGGTAAGGCATTCGTTGATCGCCCAGTTCAAACTATTAGTGCAATGTTTGCAACAGGTGGTATAACTATTGCTTATTTACTTTCAAGTGTACTCAGCGACCCAGTAAAGCGTAAAGAGTTCATGAGTCAATCACCACGACAACGTGGCAGAGCAATTCCATTTTACAACGACAAAGGTGAGTTAATATATAAATATGCAATTCCGCATGAATGGCGTGCTTTCTATAGTGCAGCATTAGAAGGAATATTACTCACATTAGGTTATAGTTCACCAAAACAGGACATTTTATCAGACTCACTTAGTGCTGCTGTAGGTATAGCATTTCAAGATTTACTTCCCGATCCTGTACCAGTTGCAGCCAAAGCTGTAGCTACCGGTATTATGGGGCAAAATTTACCACAAATTCCATTAAGCAGATACACAATAAATGACGTGCAGAAAAATAAACTTCTTCCTGAAGATGATGCAGAACTAATTGCACGTGTACGTGGTGTTGTGCAAGAAATTCTAGGTGCATCAGCTACCATGGCAATCGGTACTGTAGAAGAACTCTATATGGCGACTAATCGCCAAAAGGAATGGAAGAGTGCATTAAAAAGTATCGGCGATTGGCTACACGTCCGTGAAACACGTACTGCACAGCTACCTATATCACTTCCTATACTTGGTCGAACTAATAATATTACACCACAAACATACTCAATAGCACAGCAACCACAAGTAGAATACTACGTTGAAACACTAAAGAAAACAAATGAGTGGTTACGACTCTATGAACAGGGTAATGAACGACGTGCTGCAACTAAATTTGAGCCTACAAGCGCACAAAGTTTCTGGGCAAGAGGTCTGCCTGGTAAAACTGATATGCAAGGTAAAGACGGACAACGTAAAGCAATCATTATTGCTGCTATGCGTAATATGAAACAAACACTAACTAATTTAGATATACCTGCAACACGTAAGGATCAAACACAACAGAAAAATATGAATCAATTAGAACGTCAATTCTCTGATCCACGTTCACAAGAAGCTATGAAAAATCAATTATTCATTGAAAGGATGCAACAATACAATGAAGGCATAGCTATTATCCGTGAATTTGAATCAAATATCACTGAAAAACTTGCTCAAATAGGTATAGATGAAGCCTTCACATTTAGCCATTTACCAAGCCATCCACAGACATCTGGTTGGGGTGCTATCAGTCCAAATATGAATGCAATTGAACCCTTTATGCCACGTGTCAATCAATAAGACCTTCAATCTTATCAATCAGACGTGCACGTTTACCAAAGTTTGTGAGCATTGGTGTCATTGTCCATATAACAGGCTTTAATCCACGACCCTTCATGCCACTAAATTCTCTGCGTCGCGTAACCATTTTAAGTTCAAGCATGATATTTAATATATAGTGCATTGACTTACCATCCATATACTGTTTTACAGTGCGATATATATCACATGTTTTTACACCAATACTACCAGCAGTAATTAGTGTTTGTACAAGCTTATTAATGCCAATTTGTGTATCTTCTGGTCGTGTACCACCTTCAAACAAATATGAGCCAGTATCCTTAGCAGTTCTAATTATACGAATTGCTTGCATTATACTAACATTATCTATTTGATACTCACCATTATTAATAGCAAGACAAGCAGCTAATCGCAATACATGAGAATCTTCGCGACTCTCAAAACTACTACTATATTGTGCAACAGATTCTTCCTTTTCCTGATACCACAACGAAAACTTCTTCATAGCACCATCAGTCATTTTTATATTTTTAACTTGTTGAGCAAGTGTTACAACTTTGTGTAATGCATCTAAAATATCATCATCATTATTATTACCTTCCTCTGGCCATGGAATCTTCTTCTTACGCTTTTCTGCTTTAACAAATATAGTACGCGATGTAAAACCACCCTCAATAACTGTAGGATTAACTGTCATATTTAACCAACGAGGCGTACTTGCAGAAAAGAAAGTAATATAAGGTTTAATAGCAAATGCTTTACCGCGTGCAACTGTCGTAAATTGCATGGATATAGGCATATCATACATATCAACTAATAGTGCAGGCATTTTCATCATGTATTGTTCTTTGCCTAGGAACCGAGTAAGTTCACTAGAATTAAGTGCCATCCAAGCAGAACCAAATGCATCACTTACTTCTGACATTTCTCGTTCAAATGCTTCAGGTGAACTTTTACCATCCAACAAACAAATTGGTGGATTAAAACGCTCTCGATATAAATTAAGCATACTTTTTGCCGCATTTACAGCTGTACTTTTACGTGTGATACCACTATTTGCAACTATAATAATATACCAATTCATGTACACAGGTGCATGTGGGCGCGGAACAACAATCTCACGTCCAAGCACCGTACCGAGTATCCACATTGCAGACCAAAAATCATATATAGCAGGTGTTTCACCGCTACTCATCTTCTTCATATACAACCCAAGAAACGTATCAGTATTAATATACTTTTTGAATATACTTCTTGTTTTATACCTAGCCAATTTTAGTTCCCTTCGCACCCATACTTGCGACATTCATACCAATTACCTCGTTAAGACTAAAACCAGGATTAGGTACATTAGTATTAGTATTCCAATAACCGCGCATACGCATCCACTGAATAAGTACCTGTCTATTTTTGCCTGAGTTTACAATTTTACCATTATACGTTATATTATAATGACTTTGTTGATGCCCTAAATTATTTCCTTCTGTATAGCTTCGCGGCATTTTATATCTCCACAGTTTTTAAAGTTGACCAACGCTCTATACCATGCACATCTGGCTGACTAATCTTACATTCAGCTGGAATAATAAGTGGCATATCATTGATTATTATTGGCTCTTCAGCATACTTTTTCATAATTGCAAGACATCCTTTGACTTTAGCATGCGGTGCAAGACAAATAAGCGCATCATGTATATTAAGACAAATACGAGCATCAAGTGGCCACTTAGAATCATCTTCTGATTGGTAAATAATTGCTGATACTTTATCACCGATTGTACTTTGAGGTTTAAATGCAATAACAGCATCAAGTGCATCATTGTCTAGTCTCCCTAAAAAGTATAAACGCCGTCCAAGTGGTGAAAATAATTGCCGAGTATCTTTAACTTCGGCAATGACTGAGTTCCACCATACAGCCAATTCAGGTGTCTCCTGGTGATACACAGTAAATGCTTTTTGTGCTGTAATTAATGGAAGATTAGCCGTCTTAGCAAGTGTTGGTGGTTGCATACGATAATTTAAACCATGTCGGCAACGCTTCGCAATATAACGCATAGTCGGTGTACCGTCTTTTTCATGATCATATGTTGGTACATCATTATATGCCACATTAAATAATCCACTTGCTAATGCACAATGAGCATCATATTTACCATCTATTCGTGCACGTTCAAACTGTTCAATCCAATTTGGAATCATTGCAAGCCACGCAACAACTCTTGCCTCAGCTTGTGCTAGATCAAAGTATCCAAAACTATAACCAGAATCAGCAATAAACATATCATAAGCGCGTTTTGGTTGGTTCTGTAAATTAGCACCAGACCTCCACATCACACCAGCACTTGATAATCTTCCAGGTGCTGACTGTACACCCATCTGTTTATATTCACTCCTAATGCGACCATCAGGATCAATTTTCATCTCCGCATACGTCGATAGGAATTTACTTTCTGTTTTGTATGTATCTAATGTTCGTAACAAGTCCTTTGCATCTTCAGATGTACGTGGATGATCCATAATATACGCACGATTATGCACATCAGTGCTTAAACCTTTACCATTAAGATGTAGGTCACGAAATAAAAACGTACTCAACTGTGCTGGTGAGTTAGGATTTACAATTCGAGTTTCATCATGCGTGATATCTACAACATGCTTTTGCCATTTAACAAGTAATTGTCCAACGGATATTCGCATTTCTTCGGCAATTTTATTTTTTAATTCAACATCAATTTTAACACCACCAACAGTCATACGAACTAAGTGGTGTTGCAGTCGCATAACATGGCCAAAAAAGAATTTATCCAGTTTTTGTTCCTTGAGTTCACGCATAATACACTCAGATATAGCAAGTGTTAAGCAGCAATCCTTAACATTATCCCGCCAAAATTGATCTATGTTTCCGCCTTCTCGCCACGTTTTACCTTCGTCCTTGTAATATGGGTGGTTTGTATACTGGGTAGTAAGGAAACCAAGATTGTGGGGGAGAGTTGAGTAGAGGGTATGATGACCGAGCATAGTGTCAAACCAGATTTTTGCGACACAAATCTTATCTTTGTACCATAAGTAATAGCTGTCGAATGATCCATTTTGCGCGACCAATTGGACGCTTGAAGTAGACAATACCCGTTGTGCAGCTTTTCTAACCCACTTTTCGTCCTTAACAGACCATCTGTTATCCTGTAAATTTCTGAAGTTAATACACATACCTTGCTGTGTAGAGTTTGCAAATCCAATACAAGCCGTTTCATTACTAATTACCTCGATGTCAAATGCTACTGGTTTATGTTCATCTATCATCTTATTACACCAACGAACACTATCTAATGGTGATGGATTGATAATAGGTTCTAACTTATATACACTAAATTTGCCTTTGACTACTTTGTCCAATTTTGCCAAATCCAAATGAAATACAGGCTCCATAGCAGGCTTACGAAGACAAAACGCCGGATTATATGCACAAATAACCGTGAAACTTCTGCGATGAATTTTAAGCTGACCATTAATAAGTTCAGGCCATGTAAGTTCCTTTTCAAGTACACTACCCCGCCACTTTGTGATGCCCTGTTCACATGCAATAGTTCTAAGTGCATAATCACCTAATAAAAGTATATATTTCACATTAGGTAATTGTAATAATTCCCAGTGAAGCAGCTGCTCCCACTTTGTAAACTCTGCTACTGAAACCACACGCTTACTCATTGTAAGTTGAAGCTGTTTTTTAATTACATTAGTAATATATACATTGTTTCTATTCAAACCATATTTACGCAAAACTTTCCACAACAGTTGGCCACTTCCACCAACGAGAGGAAGTTTGACACTTGCTTCACGCTCACCAGGTGCTTCAGCTACTATAGCAACTTCTCCATGAATATTACCATCCATAAGACAATCATAAGACAATCCCGCAGCATCAATCTTTTTTGCACAGATTGTTTGCAATTCCATAAGTGACTTCATTTATTTCTCCGTAACCGTTCAACTCTACTAATAGTGTTAAACACAGCATTGGTTAGTGAATATTGATCTGTAATTATGGTCACGTGTTTTTTTGCCCTAGTAATAGCTGTATAAAAATTCGGCCTACATTGAATAAATGCCGTTGAACTATTTAATACATAAATTATTCTATCATACTCACTTCCCTGTGATTTATGTGTAGTTATACAATAAGCAAGTTCAATTGCTTTACGCGGATCAAATTGATATACACCATACTTATTTTCACCAGTCACACTTACAGGAACAGATACCACCCGATCCCCGACATCAATATCAATATCACCACTATCATATATCCTTTTAATAACACCAATTTCACCATTCATAATCTTCTTATTAGGTGGTACCTCTATAAAATTATCAGCAATATGTTCATCACTGCTATAACATTCCCAAACATCACGCAGATCATATCTATTTTCTGTCCAGATAATTTTATCACCAACGCCAACTGATACAGGCAACTTTTGTTCCCAATCATGACGCGCAAGTTTTAGTTTACAATCACCACGTTTAGTTGGGCAGAATATCTTTTGTAATACCTGATTGATTTTATATGTACCAACCCATGATTTTTTAGTTGGAGAAATAATTTGATAACCAACCGCACTAAAATTAATACCATCTTCAACAGCCGCCATTACATAATTACTAAGCTCTTTAACTGGCTGCTTAGTTATTATCATTGTAAAGTCATCTTCTCTTTTGGGTATTCGACCACACAGAATGAGCTTCCCGTTTTTAACAATTCCGCTTCCTTCAGAATGTCTATGGATTGTTGTAAGAACAATACCGTTAAATCTTCTAATGCCTTGTTCAAATGGGGATTCTTTTCGATATAATTTATGTTGTTCAATGGGTCGTAACTGATTAACGTCACCGAACATGAGAAGTCTTCCACCACTTGGTAAGGCTGCAACGAGGTTACTGTGCAATTCCAATCCGACCATCGCGTATTCATCTGCGATGATGATTTTTTGGTCGAGTGTATGCTTCCGGCCACGTTTTGGATCAGTCGGTACAAGTACCTTACCAGTTTTTGCATCTCTTTCCCCAGGATAAGGATATTCTAGCAGACTATGAATTGTTTGTGCCTTTATACCAGTTGCTTCATATATTCGTTTTGCTGCTTTCCCAGTTGGAGCACAAAGCACAACATGATAACCAGCAGCACTCAGAGTATTATACACAAATTTAATGATTGTTGTCTTGCCTGTACCAGCTACACCACTAATAGGTACTATACGATTTGTAGATGACATATCAACACACCGATTAACAGCAATTTGCTGTGTTTCATCGAGTATAAATTCTGGCTCAATCATCAGCATAATCTCCCGCGTCATTTTGCCAATCAGTATGTGCAGCAATAATCTCATGAGCACAATTAAGTGCACACCAACGGAAAAATGTAGCATTATCCGTAATAGCTAGAATTTCGCACGCGTCATTGATGATATTATCCTCTTCAATTGATAAGCGAATTTGTGCGCGAATACCGGAGCTTGTACGATTAAAAATACCACGCGTATACTCACGTATAAGTGCCATAATTGGTGTATGAATAGTTATAAACATTGGTGGGATAAAAAGTGTCTTCACTATTTACATCTCCTAAGTAAAAAAAGCCTTTTACAGTCATACTTAGGACTTTGATGCTGAGATTATTTACTATGCGATATTGATCTTCTGATATTTAATTGTCGGATCATTATCAATCATAGCTAACACCTGTTCAGGTTTGCGATGTCCTTCCAGGATCTCCGCGTCACCACGATACATAATATAAATAGGTTTTGGGCCGCGTGGACGCGTTTTTTTACCTACTGGTGTTGATGCAGCTGTATCTTTTGTTACCATTTTTACTCTCCTATAGAATTTTGAGTATAATTAATATTAAACAGCTTCTAATCGACGAATTTCTTCGCGGAGAATACCTTCGTATTCTGAGACATCAATAAGTGCTGTTGCTTCCAAGTTCACCCAGTCATTCAAATCAATTCTTGAAGACATAGGTGCACCAATTGCTTCACAAAAACGACGCATAGTGAACCGTGCTTGTGGTGTATCCTCAAGTGACACACGTCGATAGATTATGGTTTTTCCATCAGGTGCATTTTCCGTTGGATAATCCGCCGGATAATCTTCTGGCGAAATATAACAACCAACCGCTGCATAGCGTTTACCGGTATTAAGACTTTCACGCGCTTCTGCACTGCGAATTGTAATTGGATAATCGCCCATAGGAAGCGGCTCCGGTTGTTCAGCATCAGAAATATCTTCGCTGTAATCAATAATCGTTGGTAATTCTTCACTCATAATAGCTACTCCATTAAGTAGTTTGTGTCCAGCTATTTTTAAAGCGACTATACATGTGCTGGACAAATCATGTACAACCGCTATTTAATCGGGTATTTGTATCTTCTTGAATCCGTTTTCCTTCCAAGCAGTAAACCAACCGTCAATAGTCATACCTTTTAATGTTTCAGCATCGTAATGCCAATCAAATTCAGCTTTCTTTACTGTATTAAACATTCTACTTTTCATCGGCTTACGGAAGCGCATATTACGCACAACAATACGGCGCTTACGACCTGTGTCAGATAGATTCCAACACTCACTAAAATTAAGTGTAGCTTGTTCAGGTAATTGACCACCAAGCATAACTGTAATTGATATAATTGCACCTGTTGCATCAGTAACGGGTGTAGCTTCATGTGCAATACAAATTATATGTTTCTTTTCTCGCCCAGTTAGGCGAAGTAAGTTCATAACAAGTTGAAGTGTTAATGCATTGCGTACCATATATGCACCAGGACTTGGTCGCTCGATAGTTGCACCTTTTGTATGTGTGATTCCATGTGCAAGAGCCATCTGAGCAACACTGGTAAGTGAATCAACTATAACAGTATCATAATCCGCTATAACACTTTGCACACCAAGAGGGTTATCACTCTTAAACTTTTCAACTGTCATTGACTTTGCATTACTTAAATCAACTACGTCAACATCATCTCTATTCGCGATACTTGCAGCACCATCTGGATCAAAACTAATTAAAAGTTTCTTACCTGGCGCTGTTGCTGCAAAAGTTGTCTTGCCACATCCAGATGTTCCCCAAAGTAACAATGATATACGCTGCTCTTTTGCACTAGCACGTTCAATTTTTACACCACCTACACTGGCTGTATTAGACATTTACTTTCCCCCTATATTGGTTGTGTTAATCAGAATCGCTCAGGTACATAATAACCCTGTTATGGTTAAGTCCGAATTTATCAATTATACCGAAAAAAGCCTCACCGTCATAAGCCGCAGATTCGCCGCGATATAATCTTATTTGGTTTTCTGCTTTCATCCTCTCAATATCTGCCATAGCACAAACGGTTTGAGAATTAATAAATGCTATCCGCTGTTCTCTGTCCATACCAATCTCCTGTTTATTTTGTTTCTAACAAAGGGTTCCAAAATTCAACTTCCATATCATCAAATTGTTCTTGCCGATCTTCAGCATGGCTACCGCACACACACATATAATTACAAGTATTAAAATAACGGTTACATGAATGAGAAAACTTTGGCTGCTCTAATGGATTTTTAATGCCGTTGTAATATATTTGAGCATTGTGCAATATCCATCGCAAAAACTGGGGAAAATGAGATTCGGCGGTTCGACGTTCGGGAATGCGAAGAAAGCCACCAGCATTATAATTACGAGGTAAAGGCAACGCCATACCATAGACATGAACATCTTCAACAACCCTCCGTAACATGGTAGACATTGCAAGTGCATAACCTGTTAATTGATGTGACATCATAAATGAATCACGCCAATTATCAGTCAATCTACTCGTTGTCTTGTTTTCATTAAGAATTATTCTACTTGGATTATTCTTTTCTGTATGAATACCATCGACACGGCCAACATAACGTACATTTATAGTGTTATCATCTGCAAAATTATAACTAATGACCATGTCAATTTTATTTTCAATTCCAGCAAGTTTTTTATCATCACTAACCCATACTGGATATCGCTCGAAATCATAACGATCCAAATATGCCATACAACTTTCTTCTATATTACCAATTGTGCGCCGTGTGTCACCATCATCATCTTCAAATCCAGATGAATACAAAGCTTCAAGACAAAAACTCATTCTACGATTTCGAGCATCAGGATTATTTAAAAAAGATATCATTACATTAAAGCGTTCATTGCCGAAAAGATTCTTGCCAACATCTGTAAATAGTTCATCTTCACCTTGATCTAATAATTGAAGAAGTCGTGCAGCAGCATATACTTCATGTGCTGCACTTCCAGCTTCAAGAGCCATTTTCCTATTACCACGCGTATTGATCTTTCCATAACCATGCCTAATAATTCCATAAGTAGGACATGTAGCAAGATCAGTTAATGTACTATAATCAAACCAATCATCACCAGACCAATCCTTCGGTGTATTGACAATATTAATTTCAGCCGCATCTTTGACATCATAATAGGTATAGCTCATTTAACCATTACCTCCCTGGAAATTATTACCATCATCTATATCATCATCTTTAACTATTTTGCTCATCTTTTGCATAATCCGCATTGTATCAGCATTGTAATTACTAATTTGAAGCAATATATCTGACATAGCAATAAGTTGTTTAACTGCTTCAGCTAATTCCTGTCGTAAGACGGCATTATCTTCTGCAAGTGTGCTTAGGATATAAACAATACCGCGTTCTTGACCTTTATTACGCAGAATGCTTTCGATGTCACGACTTTTTAACGGCATTTTTTCTGGCCTTCTTTGGTGAGCGTTTTTTGACCGCCTTTTTGGTTGGAGCCTTACTTGATAGTTGTGCCTGCCTTGTATACTTACGCTTTACTTTTCTCTTTGTTTTTGCAGGAACAAGCATCTCATTTAAATCATTTAGCAATCTACGTTTTTTTGCTTGAACACGCGATTCGATTTGCCCAAGAGCTTCATCAGCAGGAAATTTTCCAACTAAGTATTCTATGTGTTCAAGATTTGTATCTACGTCAATTAATCCTAGTTTAGTTTGGTCAATACGCTCTAGTAAATCTTTTTCAATTTTGACCAGTAGTTTAGGATTTATAACCATTTTGACTATCGTCATTATACGTCTCCAATTTCAAGTTTAATTGCACGAATATTATTAATCCGTTTATTGAGTACCACAAGCACTTTATCTGCCCTAGTGATTTCCTTTTTAAGCATCCCTGCCTGTTTAGCTAACTTAGTCCGTAATTTTTCATCTCGAACTTTCATCCGCATTTCTTCTGCTTCGAGAAATATATGGTATGAATGCATACGACAATCTTGTATACGTTTAATTAATGCATCCAGATGTTTATCATCCAACATAGAAATATCAGTCGGAGTAATAAAATTGGGTACAACTATAGTTGAATCATTCATAATAGATTAGCCTTGCTAAATTTATCAATACATTTTCGTGATGCAACTCTACTGGAACGTAATGATGAAGCAAATCCGTGATGATAGTTTGTAGTAATAATTTTAAACTCCCACACAAAATCATTTGTTTCTTCGCGGTAGAGTATTCTGATTGTATACCCTTTATACGCTTCAGTTACTAATCGGTCAGCCTGCTTTTTTTGTCTGTGTATCGAGTGAACATTCCCTGTTGATTTCTTTGTCAATGATAGAGTCTTCTTTAGCATATGCTCTCCTAACTTGTTCTACAACTAACTCAAGTCGTGGAGAAGCTGATTTACTGCTGTCATTAATTAATGTTTCAATTTCAGGAGCAGTTAAACCTAGTTTAGCCAAATTTATAATAAGTAGTTGTTTATTGAGACGTAAACCAGGTTTCATATATGTACCCACAACGCTGAATAATCCATAGTCTGGTTCTTTGAATGTTACAAAACAATCTTTTTCTATTGCAGATGTTTTAGCGGCTTCTGATATTACGGAGAGAGATTTTACAATTTCGTTTTTACTGGTTGTGTATGCAAGATTTGCGGCATCGCGTAGTTTTTTTGCGGCTGTGAATTGTTGTGCGAGAGATGTACATTGTTGTTGATAAGTTTTCATGTAGTTCTTCCATTTGTATACTAAAATATAAAACACATTGAATAGACATTTCCAATGTGTGAAGTATCATTATATACTATATCCAGATGCTAATCAAGTTTGGTATATATTAGTATGTGGTTATTTAATAATAAGATTACGATCTATAGTGGTAAGCTCACTCTTCAATTTCCTCTACGAATTTAATTCTACTACCATTAGGATTACTGCAAAAATGATTTCCCGCAAGCTGACCGCCTCCGCTTTCAAGGACATAAATAACTCTCGGTTCACGCTTCTCTTTTTTGATTGGCGCTATTTCATCCCAGCCATTCAGCATCCCGGAAATATCTTCCGTAATAAACTTACCTTCAAACATACCGCGATAAATACACCCAAAATCTTTAAACGGTGAGCCTGCTGTTTTGACCAGTACCGGTTCGCCTATCTCAGCAGTCCATTCATCTTCCACCTCCTCGACACGGCGGTATTTAGTACTGCCGTAAACATTTTTATCCGTTTTTAGTGCCCAGGTATGCAAGTCTGTACAGTACCACTCCACATTCTTGCCATCTTCAAGCGCCTGCGCCGTCTCGACAAAGCTTAAATCTGTGTACTTTTTCATGTTATTGCTCCCTTTTGGTATGCATATCATAGAATGGATTATCAATAATTGTCCATGCTAATCCAAGAATAAATCTATCGCCAACAGATTGATTATTTAATAATCTACGAATTGTAGACAAGCACACTGATGCACTAAGTTTATCAACATACTGCTCATCAATATCAGCGAAGAAGCGTTCGTACTCTTTTAATTTATCTTCACCTAGATTAGTTATGTATTTATGTGCGCTTACTGCTGCTGGATGAGGCACACCAAGCGGTAATAGTTGTACTAATTTATTACTACAGTTTTCCGACATGTTTCTTATCCCCACGTTTTAATTGAGCACCGACTCGATTTCCCCTTCTTCCCCACATATCAATTCGATCAAGTTGATTCATAAAATCAGTTACAGTTCTACCTTTCCAATATAACATCCACGCATAGCATCGTTTACACAAACCACTATACGGATGTTCTATGTCACGCTCTTCACACAAACGACATTTTTCATGCATCTTTTTTCTCCTTATCAGTTGATTGATACGCTTTAATTGCGATATCAAGTGTTGTAATTACTAATTCAACGTTGAGACTATAATCAATTACACCGCGTTTTCGATTAGCTAAAAGTTTATTGGCAAACTCAATCATTAATAATAAGTCTACTGGTAGTTTTTTAACAACTACATCGCCTTCCTTCATAACACTGTATAAGAGGTTTTGCATTACATCAGCTAGGTCAAAATCACTTTTTACAGGGCAATTTTCAATCATGTATTGTAATAGCCGTTTACGCTTTTCATCAGTCTGTTTCATCTGTTAGCTCCACATGTTTATATGAGACACCGCGATTAATTGCTGTGATATTTTCTCTAGTTGTGCCATATAGTTTAGCAATTTCCGCGTGAGTCTGTTTACCTTCTTTAAGTAACTTTTTAATATTACGAACTGTATGATGAGGCATGCCATGACGTTCACGTTCTGTCATATCATCCATATTTTCCTGGTGCGTACCGCGAATCAGATGAAATGGATTGCAACAGATCGAGTTATCACATGTATGACGTACAAGTTCATCATCTTTGAGTATAAGATCATTCATAATTCGATAGACAAGTAGTTTCTTCCCTTTGATTACAAAATAAGGTCGGCTTTTATCTATTGTACCTTTCCATTCCCAACAGACTGAGCGATCACCATGATGCATGTCAATCTTACGAAATATATCCACAGGACGATTTGCCATTAGGATTCTCCCATTAAAATACTGATTTGAATACAGTTGTCCAAAAGGATATTAATGCCCACCAAATTAAGATGCTAATTCCACCGGCAAGTATATAAGCTAATAAAGATACTCTATTCATCTTACACCTCTATATCCATACGTGGATCACCTTTATGAGCGTCCAAAATGTCTTGCCAACCTTTACCATCTTCTCTCCAGCCTGGCCAAGTTTCATCATTATTTGCATCAACTAACTCCTGCGAGCAAAATCCATTACTACGTGAACGATCTGTCAACATATCAACTTCAAATTGATTTGTTACATTATAAACTTGCCAAATCATTCCACCATGTTCATTTCTAATATGTAATTGTGTCATTTTATTATCCTCTATTATTACCAATTAAATGTATATATCCCAACTGGATTGAGCATGATGTCTGCACGATAATCCACACAACGCCTATCTTCAATAATCAGATAATTAATCATCATATTAACCGCAAGATTTGCTATTATACTTGCAGTTGTTCCAATTGATAAACTTGTACCACACATTGATGCCTCACCAACATCATCTGATATTAAGCTGTCACACCATAGTTTATATATGCGCGTAGAATTTGGATTAAACAGATTAACATTTCCATGTGATACAGCCATTCGCGTTTCAACTACCAATTCGGTACGTGAATTTAAGTGTAAACAATTCGTGGCGATTTCCCTTCGACTAGCCATAGTATCAGTTAATAAGAATACAATACTTTGCATAGCATTCCGCATATCACCTTCAACGTATTGACGAATAAAATTTATCGTAGGATGTACACCATCTGCATGTTCACCTACTTTTCTGCGTAACCAACGATCCAGCCCACTAACTTTACTTTCATACATATCTTCTTGAGTATAAATTTGATTAGCAAGATTGTGTGACTCAACTATGTCACTATCATAAACGGTAATATCACGTAAACCAAGATTAATTAGTGCTTCAAATACTCTACTTCCAACAGCACCAGCACCAATTATAACAATTGATTTATTATGTTTACTTGGATCAAAATAACTTCTGTGTCTTGAGGTATCCATTAGTTATAAACCCCCAAAGTTAGAATATTCATCAAACAATTTATAGTAAAGATGATCTGGCATATCACGAAGCTCTTTTTGTGAATAATCATCAATAGTTTTATTTGGATCAAGTTTGGTTAGCAACTTCTGTTCGTTGTGTGGTCTGGCTGCTCCAAATGGTTTAGAATAGTTTTTATGATATATATTGTAACCACTGCAACTAACATTTTCATCCAAACGTGTTGATAAGATCGTTTGCTCCTCAGCTGATAACTCAGCATATTTAACATGCCAATTACAATTAGAATATAGTAAATTCTGCTGGAATAGTGCAATATCAACACGTATATCACCATTTTTATTGTGAATTGTGCGTATAAAGAATGGGCAAGTTTCACTATATACATTGAGTTGTTCATCATCTTGTCCTGATGGATTTACAACACCATTAACATGTGAATGTCCCCATCCGTATAAATGTTCTGCTGGATCTTTTCCTTCTTCCTCAAGGATATTGAACCAATCAAGATATGCTTGTGCTTCTATGTCAGTTTCAGCACCGCTAACAACCTGCTTCGGCGTAAATATTTCGGTGACAACATAATTATTATTATTATCCACATCAACTGTGAATAACCAACCAACTTCATCATTAGATTCATTAACTATATAGCGGATTGACTCAAATATCTTTGGTGTAAAGATGAGTGTAGGTGCTATTCCAGGTTTAATAACTGTTACTGTAGGCATTTTCGTTCTCCATTTGTGAGTTGTGATTAATTATACTTAATTGAGACTTCACTCAATTTCTATATCTTCATCTAACCATCTTGGCCAAAATTTACCAGCTGAATCGTCTGCAGTTGCCGTCGAAAGAAACATTATGAGTATGTCGATTAATAATGGAATATCACCAGCTGCATAAGCATCACTTACAGCATCAATGTATGTTCCGAAGCAAGCATTACCAGCGTTAAATACATGTGGTGCTTGCATACCAGATTCATAACCATCAATTTCAGCACCTTGTTCAGCAAATATTTGGATAGCACTTGCACCAGCAGCTAAATCAAAGAATTTTATTATAATATTATATGAACCAATATTAATACCAGTATGCTCTGCAAAAAATTCATCATATTCTAGGCTAAAATGATCTGGCCGCATATAAATATCATCAGTCCAAAGATGTAAATAGTTACCTAAACCATACCAGCGAACTATCCGCGAATTATTAATTGTTTCGGTTGTTACGCAATCTATGCCTGATCCAACTTTCAAAGCATTTAATATAACATTTGTTTCATTTATAGCAGTTGCCGTAGATAATATCCGTGATTGTTGGTCAACAAACTGTGCTTCGTAGTCAGCTAATTTATCTTCCAGCTGTTCACTACGCAAAGCTTGAAAATTAAAACACTGCGTGCCACCTAGATATTTTGTTATTGCCTTTATATCACCAAAGTAAATATTATTGATAAGTTCACGTTGGGTATTAGTTGCTGGCCCACTCGTAAGTGCATCTTTACAGCGTATTAAATCATCTACTATACACAAAGCTTTTCGTAAGTCGTCTGGATGCCATTGATCAATCGGTAATGTATGCCATGATTCATCAAATATAAGTTTAGGTGACCATAATTCTAATATAAATACATTGCTGGCAGGGGTGTTGATTATTATCATACCAACTAAATTTCCTTCAACAATTACAGGTAATTGTCCCTTCACTAACAGTTCTTGGTCGATGTTTATTTTATCTTCAGATACTACCGTTATATATGACGATACACGATGCATAATAATAAGGCATACAGGAGGTACAGGATGATTAAGCCCAGTTTTCTCACTCATATAAGACCATAGTTGATCGTGAGCAGATTCTCCCCAAACAGCATCGTAAGTTTTTAGTGCTGTTTCTTTGGTATAACATTCTGGATTTCTGAGTGTGTAAAATTGTATTCGATTAGTTTCACCAATATAATCATAAATTGCATCAGGATCACTTTGTGTTGCAGCTCTAAAATGTTGAACTACATCAGTAAATGCAGCTGTAACTGGATTATGTAAACCTAAAGTATTTTCCGGTACCAGGAGGAATATGTAATAAAACTGTACCGTACGGAGAGACAGAATAAAAGGTACCGCTGGT
>ENA-ORDP01000177-ORDP01000177.1-marine-sediment-metagenome-genome-assembly--contig:-NODE-177-length-42572-cov-11.442811_pt1 | contig 42572 bp, 37 predicted proteins | sample MGYA00248627_ERZ508539 | MGnify/ENA primary metagenome ERZ508539 (study PRJEB26208, sample SAMN05571518) | marine sediment metagenome | biome: deep sea; feature: Hydrothermal vent; material... | reverse complement strand
CATTAGAGTTAAACGAAGATAAATTTAATTTGATAAAATATAAATTAGCTATTCTTTTAAATAAATTAAGCGATTTTAATAATGCACTAAAATATCTTTATGAAATAAACAATAAAAAGTTTAACGATGAAGAAAAATTAGAATTAGAAATTGTAAAAGCTAATTCATTAATTGAAACGGGAAAATTAGAAGAAGGAAGAAATCTTCTTCAATCGTTTGTAAATAATATTAAAGAAGAAAAAAACAGGATGAGAGTTTTTTTAGAAATTGCTCGTGCCGATTTGGATTTAGGTGATTTTGAGGAATCTGAAAAACTATGTAGGCAAATAATTGAAAATAAATCCTCGTCGCTGTTGTTGGTGGGAAAAAGTTATGGTGTGTTGGGTCTTATGAAGATTTATAAAGACAATGATTTTAATGAGGCACTTTTACAATTTGAAAAAGCAAGAGAGGTTTACTATAAAGCAAATCTCAAGCTCTTAGCAACTCAAATGGAAAATAATATCGGTAATATATATAGTATAAAAGGTGATTATAAAAATGCCGAATCAAACTGGAACAAAGCTTTAGAATTAAACAAATCAATTGGTAATCTTAATAACGAAGCAAAAACCAGTATGAATTACGGACTTTATTATTTTGAACGATTAAATTTCAAAAAATCAATCGAACTGCTAAACAGAGCAAATTCTATTTTTTCCAGTATTGGTGATAAACTTGATGAAGGGCTTGTATATTCGAATTTGGGTGAGATATATTTTATGACCTGTGATTATGAAAAATCGTTGGAAACAATAAGTAAATCTCAAAATATTTTAAATAGTATAAACATTTTAAATGAATCTTTAACTTCTCAATTTTATTTAGGGCAACTTTATTTTACAATTGGAGATTTAGAAAAAATTAAAAAAATCATAAATGATTATGATTCAGTCCAAAATAAACATCTCATTAGTGAACAAAACAAAAATAATTTTAGGTATTTAGAATTACTTATAAGCTTTGAAGACAAAAACACATCGGATATCATAAAAGATTTAATAGAAATAAAAAAAGTGTTTTTATCCAATGAAGACTCATTCCATTATTTTCAGGCAGAAGAACATCTTATTTGTATTTTTATTGAAAATGGAAAATATAAAGAAGCACTCGATGAAATAGAAAGCAAAGACATGAATGATTTATGTTCAAAGAATAAATACTTTGAGGCGAACAAACAATTATTATTAGGCAAGTTGGCCAAAAAAGAATCTGAACCAAAATTAAATTCTGCTATTGAATATTTTGAAAATGTATATCAATTCATAGAAGATTTTACAATAACAGAATTAACCTGGAAAGTGTTATGCGAAATGTCTGAATATTATTATAAGAGAGGAAATAAAATTAAAGCAAAAGAGTTTGCCCAATACACAAAAGCAACAATTGAACATATTGCAGAAAAAATAACGGACAATAAAATGCTTCAAAATTATCTAACCGAAACACAAAGACAAAAAGCTCTAAAATCTATCAGTGAAATTATAAAAGACTAAATGCACGGAAACACTGTAAATATTAATGTTTATTCCGATACCAATGATATATCTTCAATATCATTAGTTGTAAATCAATTAAAAATAAACGATCCGAATATCAGATTAAAATACCCTCTGAAATTTAAAAACAGTGAAGATGATATAATAATTTTACAAATTGAATCAGTAAGTTCCACTTTTGTACGTGAAGCTGTAAAGTTAAAAGAAGAAGCTTTTAATAAAATTATTTTTGTTATTAAAAAAAATGATGCCGTTTTAATTAGTTCATTAGTCAAGCTCGGCTTTCAATCAATTTTTGTTATACCCTTTGAGCTACCGAAACTGATAACACATCTTTCGGAAATAATAAATCTAAAATCGGATAAACTTAAAGAGGGAAAAACCGGGGGATTAGCAAATGATAATTACGATATTGAAGGTTTGGTTGGCAGTTCAAAATCTTTTAAAAAAGTTATTGAGATAATTAAAAAAATTTCTAATAAAACCGATGTCTATGTAATGATATTGGGAGAGACCGGAACAGGTAAAAGCTTGATTGCCAGAACCATCCACGCCAATAGTCCTAAAAAACAATACCCATTTATTGATATAGTTTGCAGCGCGATTCCGGAATCATTAATGGAATCGGAATTATTCGGATACGAAGCCGGCGCTTTTACGCAGGCTGAAAGCAGAAAATATGGTTTGTTGGAATTAGCCGAAAAGGGCACATTGTTTTTGGATGAACTTGGTGATATTAGTTTAAATATTCAAGCTAAGTTATTAAGATCAATAGAAAAAAAGGTAATTAGAAGATTAGGAGGTGTAAGAGATATTCCCATCTACGCACGTTTTATTTCCGCAACTAATAAGAACCTGGAATTAATGATAGAACAGAAACTTTTCAGAAGTGACCTTTTTCACAGACTTAATGTAATTGAAATTACACTCCCTCCGCTCCGTGAACGTGAAGAAGATGTTCTTTTACTTACTGAAAAGTTTATAAATATTTATAACACGCAGTTCGGTAAATCTATTGATGGTTATGACGATAATGTAAAACAGTTTCTGTTAAATTATGAGTGGCCCGGTAATGTGCGAGAGCTACAGAATTCTATTGAAAGAGCAATCTTACTTACAGAGAACAATACTTTGAAGATAGATACTTTTTCGGTGCTTCAAAAACGAGAACGACCGCAGGAACAATCACAAATGTTTGCCACACCGATTTTGCCCCAGTTTATCCGGCTTGAATTGGAATATGAAAGAGTAGGTTTGAAAGAACTTACAGTTTTATATGCCAAAGAAGTACTGAACAAAGCCGAAGGCAAGAAATCGAAAGCTGCACGGTTGCTTGGTATTTCCCGCCCCAGATTAGATTCATTGTTAGAAAAGAATAAGAATTAAAACCTTTCCTTAAAAAGTAGCCTACGAGATTACATAGGATTAGAAGTAATCATTTTACACCACCGATTACAAATGTAGGTTGTTTAGGATCCCAATTTCATCTCTTAATATTTGGAGATACGAAACGGAATTTTTTTACAATATTACTTGTTTACAGGTAATATTTACCTGTGAAATATATTAAAACAAATAAAAAACATAATAAACTCAACTTTTCATTTGGTATAGTGTTTGCTTAGTTATGTATTGATGATAGTATTGTAAACTAAAGTTATAGCAAATTATAGTTAGTTTGAATTTTTTATTTATAATAAATAAGGAGTGATTTTGAAATCCATAATACTCAATTTGTTCATTGCTGTAGGTATCTTCTTAGGTGGTTGTTCTGAACAATCATCACTTACCGGACCATTACAGCAAGGTCCTCAATCTTCAAGTACCTTAATAAATCTCGGTACTAAAAGTCTGCATAAACCCATTTCTATTGCAAAGACAATAAATGGTAATAATGGCGGATCTATTAATATAATCGGTTCATTTGATAACGGGGAAATTCAGGTAAATGGTACTTTGACGGTGCCGGCTGGAGCTTATACTGGGAACCAGACTATCACAGTATTTATGGAAGGAACATATGCTGTGTTAGATTTCGGCCCAAGTCCTTTTACGTTTGATAAACCATTGTTATTTACAATGGAAATAACCGGTGTAAAATTAACAGGAAATACTAAAAACATACATTTTGTTTATATAGCTGATGATGGTACTGTATTACCTGTGGAAATGTCTGGTACAACTGTTGCCGATAAAAAAGGTAAAATGTTGTCCGTTTATGATGCACAGCTTCCTCATTTTTCAAGATATGGTTGGTCTAAGTAATTAGCAACAAAAATTGTGACTAAATAACAAAATAAGTTTAGATATTCTTTTAGAATAAATAACTTAAGTGGAAAAAAAGATATTGTCAAAGATACTTTCTATGGAAAAATAGGAAGTATCTTTTTTTAATAGTATATATTTCTAATCTCTCCCAAACAATCAAATGTAAAATTTATACAATAACATCGTTTATTATAGTACCTCAGATTTAAATTTTTAGAGGGTAGCTACAAGACAACAGGAATATTCTTTACTGATTATGTGGCTTTACACAACTTCGATTCTTTTGAAAAAAGCTGAATAATAATCTTTAGTATAAATTCAACCTTCGTTGAAATTCCTTTTAGAAAAGGATTTCACTTCTACATCTGTCCTACAAGGTAGGTTTAACATGGAATCTTCTTTGTAAATACATAATAAAAATTTCCGGTACTATTAGAAACCCGATTTTACCCCTGGGGTTGAAAGCAAGACACCCTGTTTCTTTTACATTTACCTACCATTGTTACCTATTTACAGGTAATAATTTCCTGTCAAAATTATTTAAACATTAAAATCAGTTTATAAACGTAATTTTTAAATTGGTATGATGTTTGTAAATATAACTCTGCACTTATTATTCGGACTTAACTATTATCCGGATAAAATATAGCTTTTTCAAAATCATTTTTAGGAGTCAGTCATGAAGAACTTATTAACAATTTTGTTATTAAGCGTGGGGTTATTCTTAGTTGGATGTTCCAACGATTCATCGCTTGTTGGACCAACAGGAACAGATATAACAAATCAATCTGTTCAGACACAGGGGGATTCCTTTATAGGTCTTCCGGTTACTTCATTAGATAAATCAAAAAAAGTAAAAAAGAAAATTAATGGAGACAAAGGCGGTACTATTGAAATTGAAGGAGAATTAAAAAACGGTATAGAATTCGAAGCAAAATTAGTTATACCTAAAGGTGCTTTTGAAGGGACTAGAAAGATTACGGTAAAATTTGATAAGAAAAAAGCAGCTTTTGATTTTGGTCCGAATAATTCAACATTTGATAAACCTTTATTACTGACGGCTAAAATAAAAGGGCTTAATTTGAAAGACATTGATCCTAATGATATTCAATTCGGCTATATAGACAAACAAGGAAATCTTGTCCCTGTAATTTATGACAAAATGAAGGTAGATGTTGAAGAAGGAGAATTAGCAGTTTATAACGCACAGTTGTACCATTTTTCAAGATATGGTTGGGCTAAGTAATTATCCTAAAGTTTTAACAAACAGGATGGTTGCTAAATCTAAATAAGAGAATTAAAATGAAAGAAGATAAAAAAATATTGTTAAAAAAACTCTCTGAATTTCTCGGACAAAAAGAATTTGGAGAGTTTCAAAAACTCTTGCTCAAAGAGAATTCTTCTAAAAAACAGAAAGTGTTTTCTTCTACTTTGTCTGAAGAAAAACAGTTGAGTGTAGAGTTCTCTTCCCCGTTAGATTTTTATTCAAATATTGATCTATTAATAACTTTTGTCTCTGAAAAGCTAACATATAAAAACTTAACAAAACTACTATTATTTATAGGTGAAGATCTTACTGCTAAAGGTTCCTTGGATTCTGCACAAAAAGTATTCTTTCATCTTCTGTATTTATCACAGGATAAATCGAGCAATAACAAGGTAAAAGCAAAAGCACTTTTCGGTTTGGGTGATATATATAGCAGACAGGCATTTTGGGAAAAAAGTATCTCTTACTTAAATAAAGCACGAATAATATTCAAAAGCATAAATGATAAATACGGGATGGCAAAATGTGAAAACATACTCGGCACAATAAAGGTTGAAATAGGAGAGTTGAAAAGTGCCAAAAAACATTTTGAATCCGCTCTGGCATTTTTGGATGTTAGAAAGTCAGGTGTTTTAAGTGGTATGTTGGAATCTAATATAGGTATAATGGAAAACATCCAGGGTAATTATAATCAAGCATATATTCATTTTCAAAAAGCTTTACACAAATTTGAAAAGGATAATAATCATCAAAGACTATCGGAAGTACATCATAATTTGGGAATGGTTTATTTAGAGAAGAAGAACTATAAATCGGGCATAAAAGAATTTGACAGGGCATTTACTCACGCAAGAAAAGCTGATGTCTGGCAAATTATGTGTATCTCTTGTGTTAACAAGGCATTTATATATAGTAAATTAAAAGATTATTCGTTGGCTAATGCCTTTGCAATTAAAGCAATGGATATAGCCTATAAAATAAATGACAGGCTTTCGATAGCAGATATTTATAAAATTAAAGGAGTAATAGAAAAAAACAAGAGAAATTATACTTTATCGGAAAATTATTTAAACACGAGTCTCCGCATAAATACAGAACTGAAGAATATATTAAATCAGGCGGAGGCACTAAATGAAATGGGTTTTTTATATAAAAAAATGAAGGATTTTAAGAAGAGCAGATCCTGCTTTAATAAATCTCTGGCTAAATACAGATACTTAAAAATAGATAAAAAGGTAGAAGAAATATTAAAAGAACTCAAATTTATAAAAGATTAAAAATCTCCACATAATTATGCTTTATAATAATTAACTATAAAATTAATTTTAACTTTTAATCTTTTGTAAAAAAACTGAGTAAATGGTTTGTTAAAAACAAAATAACATCAAATAATTTTAATTCTAATTTAGAAAAATTTAAATTTTTATTAAAAAAATTGACTTTAATAATATAATTGTTAGTATGTATGTCCCATTAATTATAGGAGCTAAGTATGAAACGATTGCTATTATTTTCATTTTTGATAGTTGGCTTGTTCTACACCGGTTGTTCCGACAATTCAACAATCGTTAATCCTACAAATTCAGAACTTACCCAAAAGGGTGTTCAACAGACCGCACCAACATTAATTAAACTGCCAATAACTTCTTTAGACAAAAGAAAAAAAGCAAAGTCTAAAATAGACGGTGCCAAAGGCGGTATAATAAAAATAAAAGGTGAACTTAAAAACGGTATTGAATTTGAAGGTAGGCTGGTAATACCGGCAGGTGCTTTTAAAGGTACAAAGAATATCACTATAAAATTGGATAAAAAATACGCAGGATTTGATTTTGGTCCTGATAATACATCTTTTGATATGCCATTAATATTTACAGCAAAAATTGAAGGACTGAATTTGGAAGGTGTTAACCCGGATAATTTACAATTTGGTTTTGTTGACAAAAGTGGGAATTTTGAACCTGTTGTATATGAGAAAGTGAAAATTGATGTAAAAGATGGAAAACTAAAAGTTAAAAAAGCTCAACTGAATCATTTTTCAAGATATAATTGGGTTAAATAATTTATTTTATTTCTGTTATAGGTTATAAAATAATATATTAATTAAGGTTATTAAATTGTTAGATAATATCTCGGTTATTGAGAAGATTTTAAAAGAATACTTTGATAGTAAAAGATTTGAAGAATATAAAAAACTTTTATCTAATTTTAAAAAATCAAGTAAGAAAAAAACAAGTGTTGAAAAAAAACTCAAAGAAATTAGTTTAAAAAGTGAAATAGATTCTTCATCGGACTATAATAATTACATAGAATTTTTGCTGTCTTTTTCTGAACAAAACCTCTCAAACTCAAAATACTTAGAACTATTACTTTTCTTAGGAGAAGTATCCATCATCAAAGGTGAACTGGATATTTCCGCCCGAATTTTTAATGAATTAGTAAATTTCAGTAAAAGAAAAACAAAGTATAGAAATGTTTTAGCATTTGCTTTAGTGTCATTGGGAGATATTTACAGCAGGCAGGCAGAATGGGAAAGGAGTAGAAATTATATAAATCAGGCAAAAAAGATATATAAATTACAAAACGATTACAAAGGTTTAGCTAAGTGCGAAAATTTAATGGGAACAATATACGGTGATCAAGGAAGTTTAAATAAGGCTCATAAACATTTTAATTCTAGTTTAAGCTATTTAAGTCCTAAAAAAGATAAAACGATTTACGGAATGATAGAAATAAATTTGGGTATAATAAACAATATACTGCAGAACTATGATGAAGCTTTTAACTATTACCAACGATCACTTATTATTTTCGAAAATGAAAAAAATTACAGAAGGATGGCAGAAGCAACCGGTAATATCGGTGTATTATATCTTCAAAAGGGTAATTTTAATTTTGCTCTAAAAGAATTTGATAAAAGCTTTGTCTATGCACAAAAAGTGGATGCTTTAAATCCTATGTGTGTTGCCTTGTTAAACAAAGCTTATATTTATTCAGAACTGAACGATTTTAAACTTGCAAAAGTATTTGCCGATAAAGCAATGGAAATAGGGTATAAGATAAACGACCGGCTATCAATTGCAGACATATTTAAGATTAAAGGTATAATTGAGAGAAATCTAAACAATTATGAACTGGCAGAAAATCATTTGAATACAAGTTTGCGTATTAATGTTGGTTTGGAAAACATATTAAATCAAGCAGAAACATTATTTGAAATGGGATTACTGTACAAAAAAAAGAAGGAAATTAAAAAAAGCAAAACTAATTTTAAGAAGTCGTTAGAATTGTTTACTGATCTAAAAATAAAAAATAAAATTAAAGAAATAAAAGAAGAATTAAATTCATTGTAAAAGCCAATCGTTTAAATCACTCCTGATAAAGTTATCACAAAGACGATCAAACTTCATGAAATAATTAAATTTCTAAATCTTTTGATTGTAAAAATATTTTATACTTATACTATAATTCTTTTGTACAGGTAAATATTACCTGTAGGTTAATTTATAACGTTTAATATAGCTCATAAATGAAATATTTAGATTGGCACAATGCTTGTTCCAATATAGATGTTCTTTTAATAAAATGAGAATAAGTATTAAATAACAATTATAGGAAATAATTATGAAACGCATCATACTCACATCTTTTTTGGCAGTAGGCCTGTTCTTTGCAGGATGTTCAGATCAATCATCAATTGTTGGTCCATCTCAAAATACAAGCCAGCAACTAAACAAAACTCCTATTGAACTAAACTTAAAGACGTTAAATAAAAAAATTACAGCAACTAAAAATATAGACGGCTCGGTTGGAGGAACAATTGAAATTAAAGGACTTTTAGATGGTGGAGATATAACCCTTAACGGTAAACTTAATATCCCAGCAGGCGCATTTGAAGGAACACTTGAAATATCTGCAACCCTGGATGATCATACAGCAAGTTTTGATTTTGGTCCAAGCCCCACATCATTTAATAAAGCATTATCATTTACAATGACAATTTCCGGGTTAGATTTAACTGCTATAAATCCCAATGATGTTGTCTTCGGTTATACTGCACCTAACGGTACATTTTCTCTAATTTCTTACGATAATGTAAATGTAGATGTTAATTCAGGTACATTATCAGTTACAAATGCACAGCTTTTGCATTTTTCAAGATACAATTGGGTAAAATAAAAGAATAGTATAGTTAGATTATATAATATAAAGCATCTCAATAAAAATAAAAAAAAGCCCTGTCAACAAAAGACAGGGCAATTAAAAAGTGTAAAGAAATTTTACAATCAGTCGTTATTACCTATAAAAATCGGTAATAATTACCTCCCTCCTTTTTAAAAAGTTTAAAAACAAACTATAATCAAATATTTTTTTTTGGCACACAACCTGCATACTAAATAGCAGCTTTATAAGAAAATTAAATTTTCAATAAACTATTTTCAACTAACTATACGAGGTGCTATAATGAAACGTTTAATCCTTTTTTCTTTTGTTGCTCTGGGGCTTTTCTTGGCCGGTTGTTCAGATCAATCTTCTCTTGTAGGCCCGACTCAACAAATTTCACAACAGCAGGGCAGAACATTAATTGGTTTACCTATTTCTTCTCTTAATAAATCAATTAAGGCATCCGAAAAAATTGATGGTGCAGTGGGTGGTACTATAGAGTTTGAAGGAACTATTAGTGATGGTCAAATAAAAGTAGAGGGTAAATTAGTAATACCTGCAGGTGCTTTTACAGGTACAAGAAATATCTCAATAAAATCAGACAAAGCTACAGCTAGTTTTAAATTTGGACCAAGCGGAACGTTTGACAAACCGTTATTGTTCAGTGCTAAAATAAGCGGATTAAATTTAAATGGTAATAATGCCGGCTTTGTTTATGTAGAACAGAACGGCGGGCTTACAAATATTGCAAGTGATGGTTCAGGTATAGACAACGGCACTTTATATGTTATAAATGCAGAGTTGGGTCATTTTTCAAGATATGGTTGGTCTAAATAATATAATTTCATATTTTAATATTATAATAAATTGTTATAATCAAAAAATATAGGATAATAATTATTGAAAAATGTTGATGTAATAGAGAAGGTACTCTCTGAATATCTGGATCGGAAAAGTTTTGACGAATACAGGAAACTTTTGTCCGAAGATAAACAAACCAGAAGGAAGAGAGTATCTTCAATTAATTCTGCATCAAGCAAACAACTTAAACAAAAACTATCTCTCACATCCGAGTACAATTCCTATATCGAATTTTTAATTACTTTCGCAAAAAGAAAACTTACCGACTTAAAATTTGTTGAGCTGCTTCTGTTTTTAGGTGAGATATCCACAAAAAAAGGAGAGCTTGATTCCGCTATTTCTCTTTTTAAGAATTTAATATCCTTTGCTAAGAAAAAATCTAAGTTCATTAATGTTGCTGCTTATTCAATGATGGCATTAGGTGAAATATACAGCCGGCAGGCAGATTGGACTAACAGTAGAAACTTTATCAGAAAAGCTAAAAAAATATTCCAGGAACAAAACGAATATGAAGGAATGGCAAAATGCGAAAACCTTCTCGGTACAATATACGGTGATAAAGGTGATCTCAAAAATGCACAAAAACATTTTGAGTTCGGTTTAGGTTTTTTAAATCCCCAAAAGGATAAGGTAATATACGGAATGCTGGAGGTAAACTTAGGGATATTAAATAATATACTCCAGAATTACGATGAGGCATATAACTATTATCAAAGAGGATTAATTATTTTTGAAAAGGAAAACAACCTTAGAATATTAGCAGAAATTACAGGTAATATAGGTGTGCTGCATCTTCATAAAGGAGAATATAATTTAGCTTTAAAATCATTTGATAAAAGTTTTAAGTTTGCACAAAAAGCCGATGTATTAAATCCTATGTGTGTTGCTTTGCTTAACAAGGCTCTTATTTATACAAAACTTAAAGATTATCCACTTGCAAATGTATTTGCCGATAAAGCAATGGAAATCGCCTATAAGATTAATGACAGATTATCGATAGCAGACATTTATAAGATTAAAGGCATAATTGAAAGATATTTGGGAAATTATGCTTTGGCAGAAAATCATTTTCAAACGAGTATACGTATAAATACTGAACTGGAAAACTCCTTAAACTTAGCCGAAACAAATTATGAAATAGGTTTACTGTATAAGGATATGAGAAAACCGAAAGAAGCAAGGAAACATTTGAATTCCGCTCTAACTAAGTTTAAACAACTTAATATGAATGAAATGGTGAAAAAAGTTACGAATGATATTTTTAAATCTAAATAATTTTCTTTTTTATTCATTGAACAACCTAAATAAATAACATTATTGGAATTCCTTCTTTTTTATTATAGTTCTAAATAAACAATGAAATTTTCAGAATTAAAAAGTCAGATAGACAACCAAAGACACGGTAACGTGAATGGTAAACACAACAGGCTAAAAAATCTTGAAGCAATTTTAGATGTTGTAAAAAGCATTAATAGCACCCTAATATTAGATAATGTATTAGAGGTTGTATTAAAAAATGCTATAAAAATATCTGAAGCTGAAAGAGGATTCATTGTTCTTAAAAATTCAATTGATAAACTTGAGTATAAACTTGGGTTGGATGCCGAATACAATAGTTTATCTGAGTCAATGTTCCAAATAAGTACTACGGTAGTTGAAGATGTGTTTTTCAATGGACAGTCTAAATTTATAGAAGGTGCTCAAAGTGATGTTAATCTGGATTCAAGTAAAAGTATTTTAAACCTGGAATTACAAACAATACTTTGCTCTCCATTGTTAACTGAAGAAAAGAAAATAGGTGTCATTTATGTTGACAGTACACAAATTCATAAGATTAAAGATCAAAATATAATTGATACATTTGAAGTTTTAGCAGGACAAGCTGCAACAGCAATTCGGAATGCTCAATTATATGATGGACAAATTTCCGCATACAACGCTTTAAATGAAGCCAATATCCAATTAATCCAAGCAGAAAGAAAAACATTAAAATCAAGCATCGATTCTGAGATAGGACATGAACTACAGGGGCTTGTTCATATGGCTTTGCTCGAAATTGAAAGCCTGTACAGACAAATTGAAAAAAGTGAAGATGATGTAAACAATAAATCCATTAGGAAAAAATCTATTTTGCTCGATAGGTTAAAATTAAAATCTAAAGTTGCTATTGACAGTATTCGAACAATTCAGAAATACGCACACGCTTTGTTGGAATCTTCTGCGCTGACTTTAAATACAGATAGCGGTAATCTTAATGAAACTATTGAATCTGTTATCAGATATACATCACCTATGAAAAAATTTGCACATGTAACTTTTAACAGTGAGTTCAATAAAATTCCGATTTGTAAATATGATTCGGAACAAATTGAACATTTATTGGTCCATCTTTTCACTAATTCAGCCGAAGCCAGACCTGGTGCAACTATTACTATAAAAACATTTGTCGAAGGCAACACAATAAATATTATCGTAGCCGATAATGGTCCCGGTATTCCAAAAGATAAACTGAACCACTTATTTAAATTACCTACTCAAACGAATGAAGGCTATGGATTATTCCTTTGCAAAAGCATAATGGACAGGCACAACGGAGAAATTAAATTAATTGATTCCGAACAAGGAACCACAATGCAAATATCATTACAAAATAATTTATAATGGACGAAAAGACTTCTAAATGTTTTGAGGTTTTATATAATTCAATTCATTTCCCAATTCAAGTTATTAATGAATCCGGTGAAATTGTTTATTTAAACCAAGCTTTTGCCTTACAGTGGAACACAAATATTCCTGAATTAACAGGTTATTCGGTTTTCAAAGATATTGAATTAAAAAGAAACGGGATACTGGAAATAATAAAAGAAACTTTTTCTAAAAAGAATCAAAATTTTGTAGATGACTTTTCCGACAACCTGCTAAAAGAAAAAGACATAACTGTTCCTATATTTCGTACCAAGATGTTTTATGTATCTTTAGAATCCGAAGGCTTTATCGTAATGTTTCACGAAGATAAAACGGAATTTGTGCTTGCACAAAAAGAAATTACAACCGCTTATGACAGCACAAAAGAATTAGAAAGATTAAAAGATACATTCCTAAGCGTATTATCTCATGAACTCAGGACACCGCTAAATGTAATTCTGGGTTACGCCTCACTTATTAAAGAAAGCTTACAGGATAAAATAGACCCTGATGACAAAGTTTATCTTGATAACCTGCAAAGCGGAAGCGAGAGACTTTTTAGAAGTTTATCACAAATGCTTGATTTTGCTCAACTTGAATCAGGTTCATACAAAATTAATGTAGAGGGAGTCGATTTAATTTCTACTCTTAAAGACAGCATAAATGCAGTTACTAATAATGCAAAAGAAAAGAACTTGGATATAAAAACCAATTTAAACGAATCACCGATATATGTTGATGTGGATATCCAATGCTTGCAAAATGTAATGGAAAATCTTTTAGAAAATGCTATAAAATTTACTCAGAAAGGTTTTGTTGAAATTGAAACTACAACCCTGACTGAAAAAGATTTGGTATTGGTTAAAGTAAAAGATTCAGGTATTGGAATATCAACCGATTACATGGAACATTTATTCAGACCGTTCAGCCAAGAAGATTTAGAAATTGGAAGGACATATGAAGGAAACGGACTTGGACTTGCCCTAACTAAAAGATACGTTGAAAAAATGGGCGGATCTTTGCTGGTCGATAGTATAAAAGGTGTCGGTTCTACGTTTACTTTCACTGTCTCATTATCGAAGCAGAAAAATAAAACTGAAAAAGAACAGAAAATAAAGGAATTTGTTAAAGAGACAAAACCAAAAATTTTTATGGTAGATGATTCCGGAGATTCTCCAGAATTGCTGTATGCATTTTTAAAAAAAAGCTACTCAATTGATTCCTATTCATTTAGAGATTTTAACTTAGACGACTTAAAAAACGATGAATATAAAGTAATTATATTCGATGTAAATCCTCACAGGTGGGAACAAGGGCTTGTAATTTGTAAAGATATAAAGAAAAATGATCCTTTGAAAAGGCCCATAATTGTTCTTTCAAGTGAATTTGTTGAAAATAAATATCAACGTTTTTTGGAAGCAGGCGCAGATAAATTTTTAATAAAACCCTTCACTAAAGAAAAATTTTTAGATTCACTAAGTGAGTTAGTGAACTAATTTTTTTACAATATTAGCATTCAATTTATCACTTCAACTTTAAAAACAAATTAGTTTTAGTTAACTTTTTTATTCATTAAAACATAATTTAAACAAGTCATCTATGAATAGAACAAAAGATAAAATAAAAGAAGCATTTCAAAAATGGTTGAATGAAATTTATATTCCTTTTACTAAAAAAAGAAAGGAAAGAAGGGAAAAATTTGAAACTGTATCATTCGAAAAAGTTGCTCCTCTTTATTTAATGGACGAAGGAAAAAATGAAAAATTTTTAGATGATATTTCTTTCCCCGGAGTTTATCCGTATACTCGTGGGATTCAGCCAACAATGTACCGCGGTAAATTGTGGACTATGAGACAATATGCGGGTTTTGGAACGGCTAAAGAATCAAATGAACGCTATAGATATTTACTTTCCCAGGGTACAACAGGGCTTTCAATCGCTTTTGATTTACCCACACAAATCGGCTACGATAGTGACTCTGATTTAGCCATAGGAGAAGTCGGCAAAGTAGGTGTTGCTATAGATACACTTGCCGATATGGAAATTCTTTTTGAAAAAATCCCCATTGATAAAATATCCACTTCAATGACGATTAATGCATCGGCTGCAGTTTTACTTTCAATGTATATTGTTGTTGCCGAAAAAAACGGTGTTGCATTAAACGAAATAAAGGGTACAATTCAGAATGATATCTTAAAAGAATATATAGCAAGGGGCACATATATATTTCCGCCCAAACCCTCTTTGCGTATTATCACTGATATATTTAAATATTGTGCAAAAGAAGTGCCTAAGTGGAACACAATTTCAATTTCAGGCTATCACATAAGAGAAGCAGGGTCTACTGCTGCTCAAGAGGTGGGTTTTACTCTTGTAAACGGAATTACATACGTAGAAGCAGCCCTTAAAGCAGGGTTAGATGTGGATGATTTTGCAGGACAATTATCTTTCTTTTTTAATTCACATAATGATTTGTTCGAAGAAGTAGCAAAATTCAGAGCAGCGAGAAGATTGTGGGCTAAAATCATGAAAGATAAATTTAAAGCTAAAAAAGATCGATCGATGATGTTAAGGTTTCACACACAAACAGCGGGTTCCACTTTAACGGCTCAACAGATTGATAACAATATTGCGAGGGTTACAATTCAAACTTTAGCCGCTGTTTTAGGCGGAACTCAAAGCCTGCACACAAATTCAAAGGACGAAGCACTTGCCCTACCTACAGAAGATTCTGTAAGAACAGCTTTGCGTACTCAACAAATAGTAGCTCACGAAAGCGGTGTGACAAACACTATTGATCCACTTGCCGGTTCCTATTATGTGGAAGAAATGACCGACTTGATAGAAAGGAAAGCAAAAGAGTATATTGAAAAAATTGATTCTCTCGGAGGAATGATTCCGGCTATTGAAGCAGGCTACGTACAGGGAGAAATACAAAAGGCAGCTTATGATTATGAAAAAGAAATAGAAAACGGAGATCGTATAATTGTTGGTGTTAATAAATTTCAATCAAAGGAACAGTCAAAACCCGAACTTCTAAAAATAAATGAAAAAATTCAGGAAGAACAAATAAAATTTCTCAAATCTGTAAAAGAAAAAAGAAATAACAATATTGTGGATGAAAAATTAGTTGCGCTAAAAAAAGCTGCACAAAGTGATGATAATTTAATACCATTTATTATTGATGCTGTAAGAGTTTATGCAAGTGTTGGGGAGATTTGTGATTCATTAAGAGATGTGTTCGGTGAATACAAAGAAAATGTTATTATATAATATTCAAATTAAACAGGTTTAAAATGGATATAAAAAAAATTGAACATATAGGAATTGCAGTAAAAAATTTGGACGATGCTATAAAGTTTTATGAAGAAATACTTGGACTAAAATGCTATAAAATCGAAAAGGTTGATGAGCAAAAAGTAAAAACCGCATTCTTTAAAGTAGGTGATATAAAAATAGAATTATTGGAATCAACTGATAGTGAGGGACCTGTAGGAAAATTTATTGAAAAAAGAGGTGAAGGTTTGCATCACATTGCCTTTGGTGTTAATAATCTAAAATCATCTTTAAAAGAACTATCCTATAAAAACATAAAATTAATTGATAACGAACCGAAAAAAGGTACGGATAATTTGGAAATTGCTTTCATCCATCCTAAAGCAGCAAACGGTGTTTTAACAGAATTATGTGAAACTAAAAAATGAGCAAAAATAAATTAATTACTGTTTGGAAGGATTCCTTTAAAGAAAAAAAAATTACAAAGGAATTAATAATTACTGTAATATTCTTTGTTCTAATATCCGGTTTCTTTACAAGTTTCTTAAATTATAACGAAACCCGCACAGGTTTTACTTTACAAGATCCAATTTTGCGATTACTTACCCCTGTTGATTTAACGGCTATAATATTTATACTAATTTATGGTTCGGTTTTTACAGCATTAATTATTCTAATTTACGATCCATCACGATTATTATTTGCGCTTCAAGTTTACAGTCTTGTTCTATTAATAAGAATGTTATTAATGTATTTGCTGCCGCTTAATCCACCGGAAGGTTTACTTCCTTTGAAAGATCCTATTGTGGAATTATTCGGAACCGGGAAGACACTTTCACGCGATCTTTTTTTCTCCGGGCACGTTGCAACACTCTTTTTGTTGTTCCTTTTGTTTGATAAGAAAATTTACAAAACAGTTTTTTTAGCTTTTACATTACTGGTTGCAGCGGCACTACTTTTCCAGCATGTTCACTATACAATTGATGTTATAACTGCACCTTTCTTTGTTTACGCTTCATACAAAATTGTTCTTAATTTCAAAAATAAATTAAATACTGAAAACCGATGACCGAAAAAGAATATATATACCGGTTAAAAAAAATCGTTTCATCCGACTTTGATAAATTTGAAGAGTTCTCTTCGTTGACGAATTCCGACATAAGCACATTAGAAGAATTTAAATTGTTCTTAACTGAAAAATTATCTGATTTGATGGCTAAAAATTTTGACAAGGTGCTAAAAATTCTTTACCAAATAGATATTAATGAAATTAAAGTCAGGGGGGTAATGTATTCCAACAACAATTATAAAGCATCTCTTCTCGCAGATTTAATAATTGAAAGACAGCTACAAAAAGTTAAAACAAGAGAAAAATATAAACGAAAAAACATAAAGGATTTACTCGACAAAAATTAAAAAATAATTGGAATTATTAGCCAATATTATTAAATTAATTTTTGTTCTTTCTACTCTGATATTGTTTTTTAAATTTTAAAATATAGCCGGGGGGTTCATGAGTAAATTCCGAATATTCTTAAATGTTTTTATTTTTCTATCTTTTCTGTTTTTTACCAATTCATTATTTGCACAATTATTAACTGAAGAATTTAGTTATACAGCCGGACAGACACTTACTTCAAATGGTTGGACAGCTTATTCAGCATCAACTACAAACCCAGTATTAGTTACTTCAGGAAGTTTAAGCTATACAAATTATCCTTCTTCCGGAACGGGTAATTCTACGCAAGTAATAGGAACAAGCTCTTCAAGTGAAGATGTGCAAAAATTTTTCACCTCTCAAAACTCCGGTAGTATTTATGTTTCATTTCTTGTGAATTTTTCTACAGCAACTTCGGCAGCAAACGGTGATTATTTCTTTGGTTTACAAAGTTCTTCATCTACAACTTTTAAAGGAAGAGTTTATATAAAAGAAAGCGGACCAAACATTGCCTTTGGATTAAGTAAAGCCGGAACCACTCCAACATTAACATCCTTTTCTTATTCTTTAAGCACAACGTATTTGCTCGTCTTAAAATATACTTTTAATTCCTCATCCTCGGATGACGTTATTAATTTATTTGTAAATCCCGATCTAAGTGGTACAGAACCATTACCAACTTTAACTAATATTGATGCAGCTTCCGATTTAACAAATGTTGGAGCAATTGCTTTAAGACAAGGTACTGCCGCATACAATGTTACTATTGACGGAATAAGAGTGGCAACCTCTTGGTCCCAGGCTCCCCTTCCGGTCGAACTAATTTCTTTTTCTGCAATACAAAAAGATAATTCTATAGTACTTAATTGGCAGACGGTTACGGAAATAAATAATTATGGATTTGATGTAGAGCGAAAGTCCCCTTTCGCTCCTTTGAGTAGCTGGGTAAAAATTGGGTTCGTTGCCGGACACGGAAACACTAACACTCCCCAAGATTACACTTTTGAAGATAAAAATCCTGTAGGCGGAACAACGTTTTATTACAGGTTAAAACAAATTGATGTTGACGGAAAATTTGAATATTCGGATATATTACAGGTAACTTTGGATGTTCCGAATAAAGCAAAATTAATGCAAAACAGTCCAAATCCTTTTAACCCTTCTACTTCTATAAAATTCTTTATTCCTTTTCAATCGGATGTAACAATAAAAATATATGATTTGTTGGGTAGAGAAGTTGCTACTTTAATTAATAAACAGATGAATAAAGGATTTTATATTGTGTTTTGGAACGGTAAAGATAAATATGGTAACACGGTATCAAGTAGCGTTTATCTGTACAGATTAACTGCCGGTAATTTTGCAGAAACAAAAAAAATGACACTTTTAAAATAGAACAAAATATCATAATTATTAAGTAGGCTTTTAAAAATAGATTCTTCTATTCTAAATAATTTACAAACTGAATGATGACTATTATTATATTTAATACTATAATTAATTTTTACTTAAAATAGATACTAATATGAAAAAAATAATACTGCTTACTATAATAATTTTATCTTCCTTTGCTAATTTATTTGCTCAATCAGAAGCAAAAATTATGGCATATAACCTGCTTAATTATGACAGCTCGGTTGATACATCACGCAATACACATTTTAGAGAAATAATCAGTGATGCCCAACCTGATATATTGGTAGCGGTGGAAATAAATAATCAAAACTCCGTTGATGTATTTTTAAATAATGTGATGAAAGCTGTAAACAGTAACTATAGTGCCGGTGATTTTATTCCCAATCCGGATGCGTATTATGATTATAAAGAAAATGCAATATTTTATAATAACACAAAATTTCAATTTATAAGCAATACACCAATCCATACTGCGCTTCGTGATATAAACGAATTTAAAGTTGTTCATATTTCCACGGGCGATACTTTAAGACTTTACGGAGTCCATTTAAAAGCAAGCTCTGGAACAACCAACGAAAACAAAAGGGCTGCCGAAGTTGATGAATTAAGAATAGTTACCGATGCACTACCAATAGGTAAAGACTTTATGGTACTCGGTGATTTTAATTTTTATAATTCTTCCGAACCCGGTTATGTAAAGCTGTTAAATAATACAAACACCGGATATTTTTTAGACCCAATTAATCAACCCGGAGTTTGGCACAATGACATCAGTTTTTCTTTAATTCATACTCAATCAACAAGAGCTTCAAGTTCCGGTGATTTTGTTGGCGGTGGATTGGATGATAGATTTGATTTCATTTTAATATCTCAAGCAGTAAAAGATTCGGGTGGAATAGTCTATAAAACCGGTACTTATAAAGCTTACGGCAACGATGGAAACCATTTTAATAAATCAATAAATGATCAACCCACTAATACAGCAGTTTCTGCTACAGTTTTAAATGCTTTGTATAATGCTTCCGATCATTTGCCTGTTATTGCAACTTTTCAATTCTTTAATTTAACGGGAATTAATGATAATAATTTAAGTATTCCTAATCATTTTGAACTAAGCCAAAATTATCCAAACCCATTTAATCCAAGTACAATAATTAAATATTCTATTCCTGTTGTAGAGCGAGGAAGCTCGTCGCTTTACAATGTTATACTGAAAGTTTACGATGTAATTGGTAAAGAAGTTACAACGTTAGTAAATGAAGAAAAACCTGCAGGAAATTATGAAGTTAGATTTAACGCAAAAAACCTTACAAGCGGTGTTTACTTTTATAGGTTGTCTGCAACAAATAGAACAACTAATTTCGTTCAAACTAAAAAGATGATTTTAATGAAGTAATTATTTATGTTTTTAGAAAATTAAATCACTATGAGAGAGTGATGGATAGACATATAAATTTTAGGTTATTGTTTCTGTACTTCTTTTTTATATTACTTTTTTCAACAGGGTTTGCACAGAGTGTAGGACCTAATATTAGCCGGTTAAATGGTATGGAAGACTTTAACGGCAACACACATCTTTTCTACAGAATTTATACTTTCTCAGGTAACAGCTATAACAATACAAGTAATAACAGTGTTTATCATTTTGACTTATCAAATTTTGTAGATTCACTTTTCCTGTTTGAGGGAGGTAACGTTAATGTGGTTTCTACATCACATTCTATCAGTATCTTGGGTTATACCTTTTGGGATAATAATCCCTCAAAATTTATTTATAAAAAGATTGAATGTAATATTGATTGTGTTACTTCCATTCAAAGATTTGATAATTATCCAACAGATCCGTCATTGTTTTTCATAGATTCATGGCCTGTGATTTCTATATCTAATCAAAATGATAGTTTAATATATACTACCGCAAGTAACCATTTTCTCACAAAAAGTACAGACGGAGGAATAAATTGGTCTTTTATCAACTCAAATGATTATTTAGAATTTTTGTCCGTCTCAATATTTAACGATTCTGTTCTATTTGTTTTAGACAGTTACCAAAATCTTCTAAAATCAGTAGACGGCGGAAATAGTTTTTATATTGTGGACACAACTAAATCTACCACTTATCCCCAAGTTCCTAAAATCATTTATGACAGAGATTCAACTCACATTTATCGTTCATCTTTCTTTTTCAACGGTATAAAAAATGTACAATATCTTTCAGTATCTAATAATAAGGGGAAGAAGGATAGCTGGACTGTAAAATATACGGGATTTAATTCTATCTCAGGCGATTATTCACAATCAGGAACATTGTACTTGTCGAAAGAAAATAAAATATTAGTCTCGCAAGATTATGGAAACTCATTTACATCGTACAAAGTTTTGGATTCTGTTATTGTTGATATATATAAGAAACCCGGTAGCAATTTAATTTATGCTGCAACTAAAAACGATATTTTTGAAATAACACCCAATACTATAAAATCTATAAAACACATAGTAGTTTCCGTTGATGAAGAAAATAACATTATACCATCAAATTTTGTTTTATACCAAAATTATCCAAACCCATTTAATCCAAGTACAATAATTAAATATTCTATTCCTGTTGTAGAGCGAGGAAGCTCGTCGCTTTACAATGTTATACTGAAAGTTTACGATGTAATTGGTAAAGAAGTTACAACGTTAGTAAATGAAGAAAAACCTGCAGGAAATTATGAAGTTAGATTTAACGCAAAAAACCTTACAAGCGGTGTTTACTTTTATAGGTTGTCTGCAACAAATAGAACAACTAATTTCGTTCAAACAAAAAAGATGGTACTCTTACGCTAAATCTTCTGAGGACAGGTCTTAATGAAATAAAAATAATATGTTGTAGGGATCACAAACTTGTCAGCCTTTGGAGGAGCTTACCTCCCTTACATATTAATAATCAGACCCTTAAGTACCAAATACTCCTGGAAAATATTTTTCAGGCATTTCAATCGAAAATCCAGGTATTTAATAACCATGCCACTAAACATTAACTTGTTGCAAATAAAGAAATTATGGTTACTGAAAGTTATTGGCTCGATAAATGCGTCTGGCTGAGCAGATAATTTGTCTAACAAATATTATTCAGAGGTTATAATGAAAAAAACAAAAAGTCTTATTTATATAAATATAAAACCTTTCTTTTCTTTTAAGTTATTATTTTATTTTACTTTTATAATATTTGGAAAATCATTTGCACAAACTTGGCAAAGTATAGGACCCTTCGGTGGCGATAGGCACTTTGTTTATCAAGATCCTCACAATCATAATACTTTTTACACTGGAGGTATCGGCTTTGTTCATCGAACAACCGATGATGGAGAAAACTGGATATCTTTAACCGATAATCCAACACTGGGTCAATTGGGTGTTGAAGCTGTTATTGTTAGCTATTCTGATTCAAACAAAATCCTTACCAATTCAAAAAAAGGAATGTTTTTATCAACAGACAGAGGACAAACCTGGAACTTGTTTGATAAGGGCTTATTATCAGAAAAAAAGGCTACAACCTTTGTTAGCTTTCACTCTAATCCAAATTATGTTTTTGCGGGCATAGGAGTAAAAGATGCAGCTAAAATATCACAAGGCGGTGTTTATTTTTCCGATGATTTTGGACAAACTTGGCAAAGTATGAATACCGGTTTGGGTTTAACTAAAACAACCCGGATTTACTCCTCTAACACTGATGATTTATACGCTGCTACACTTGGTGCAGGCTTGTTTAAATTCGATACTACAAGCCAATCGTGGTCTGCCTTAGGTAGCTTTGATGATTCTGTTACAAGCATAAAAGTTGATCCAACAAATGATTCCATTTTAATTGCGGGAACGTACAGTAACTGGCTTTTTCGTTCTCAAGACAAAGGACTTACTTGGTCTCAATTAGCAAAACCGTCTCAACTAAGTAATGGTGAATTGCCCGCAACCTGTTGGGATATAGAATTTGATCCGCAGAATACTCAAGTTATTTATACAAGATTATATTCAGGGCAGGAAATTCCTTGGTACCAAAATAAGGAAGCAGCATCTACAACAAAAGGGTCTTTCTATTCTATTGATGGGGGAAGTTCTTGGGAAAAATTATCGGGTGGTTCTTTTACAGATATGCTTGTTGATGGATTTTCACCGTTAACATCTGACAGTTTACCGGTTAGATCATCACGTATTATTAGAACGGGAGGCGGTGCCGGCAATATTAAAATAAGTAATGACGGCGGAGTTTCTTTTCAAATAAAAAACAAAGGTATTGCAACGGTTTTAGTAAACAGGGTTACAGTTGATAAATACGGACGTGTCTTTATGGGAGCTGAAGCAGGTGTTGCATTGTTAAGAAATGTGCAAGGTATTCAAAGTCAATGGCAATTTTTAAATATTTCACCTACGTCGGAAAGAATCGGTTATAATTGGCAAATGGTTGTTGCACCTGAAGATAGTTCATTGGCTTTTTTCAGTAAAGGTGAATTTTCTCATTTTAGTAATACCGGCAAAGGCATTTATAAATATAATATTGATTCCAATGTTGAAGGAAGTGTTTTGCCAAGCACTAAACATACAGGGTTTATGTACATTACAACGGGTAATACATCCGATACATTATATGCAGCTTCGCATTCAAGCGGTGTATGGATGAGCACCGATCAAGGTAATAGCTGGACAAAATATGAAGCCGGGTTAAACGAAAAAATGGTTCAAACGCTTTATGTTTCCAAAACAACAAGACTGCCACTCTATTGTGTTACACGTTTAGATAGCATTCGCTGGAGTAAATCTGTTCCTCCTGATAGAGGCGGTTTTTATAAATGGAACAGTAATAGCAAAATATGGGAATTAAAGATTAATGGTTTAGGTGCAGTTGTTGCTTCCGATATGAAAGTCTCATCCTTTGATGAAAACAAAATTTATATTTCAACATTCAATAACGGTATATTTAAAAGTACAGACGGTGGGAATAGCTGGACGAATATAAGTCAAACGTTAGGAGGATTTCAAAGCAGGGTAATTGAAATAAACCCTAATAACGATGATGACATATTCATAGGTACAAATCACGGGATATGGGAAAGTAAAAATGCAGGTATAAGTTGGGATAGTTTGAATTTTTCAGGGCTAAAATCATTTACTATAAACGATATAGCAATTTCTCCTAAGGGTGATATTTTTATTGCTGAGACTGGCGGCAGTATACAATATATACCTGGACTTATTACAGCAATTGAGGATTCTAAAATCAGCATTCCTAATAATTTTGAGCTTGAACAAAATTACCCAAATCCATTTAACCCAACTACAGTAATTAAATATTTCATTCCTGTAAAGCGACGAGGCTCGTCGCTTTATAATGTTATACTGAAAATTTACGATGTATTAGGCAAAGAAGTTGCGACATTAGTTAACGAAGAAAAGCCTGCCGGTAGTTACCAAATTAATTTTAATGCTCAAATACTTTCAAGCGGTATTTATTTTTATAGATTATCTGCAATAAGTAAAACAACTAATTTCGTTCAAACAAAAAAGATGATTTTATTAAGATAAAAAATAATTGCTTTCCATTTTACTTCCTACCTCTTTCGTTCTACGTCTCAAGCATTAAAACATTGAACAACAATAATTTAACACTTATATTTGCCTACAATTTTTTTTTGATATATGAAAAACAATAAAGTATATATAGAAACATACGGCTGTCAAATGAACTTAGCCGACACTGAACTTGTGCAAGGCATATTAAAGAATCACGGTTATGAATTAACTGAAAATACCGGTGATGCCGATGTTGTTTTGCTCAACACTTGCAGCATAAGAGAAAAAGCGGAAGAAAGAATTTACGGTCGTCTCGGTAATTTTAAAAACGTTAAAAATTCAAACTCAAATTTAGTAGTTGGAATTTTGGGTTGTATGGCGGAAAGACTTCGCAAAGATTTAATAGAAGAAAAGAAGATTGTTGATTTGGTAGTTGGTCCCGATGAATACAGGCGCTTGCCTGAGTTGATTGATGTAGCGTTTAACGGAGGCAAAGGCATCGGTGTTCAGTTATCAAAAACCGAAACATACGACGATTTAATTCCATACAGGGAAGACGGACTTCAAGCCTGGATATCGGTAATGAGAGGCTGTGATAAATTCTGTACATTTTGTGTTGTCCCTTTTACAAGAGGTCGAGAGAGAAGTCGTTCTTTAAAATCTATTGTTGAAGAAGTTGAACAGCTATCTTCAAGGGGATTTAAAGAAGTTACTTTACTCGGACAAAATGTAAATTCATATTCCGATAACGACTATGATTTTGCGGATTTACTTTCAGCTTGTGCCGAAGTTGATCCTTATGTTAGAGTAAGATTTACAACTTCTCACCCACAGGATCTTTCGGAAAAATTATTGCAGGCAATAGCTGATCACAAAAATATTTGTAACTATATTCATCTTCCCGTTCAATCCGGTTCAAACAGAATTTTAAAAGCAATGAACAGAACTTATACGATTGAGCATTATTTGAACTTAATTGAAAAAGCAAGAAAGATAATTCCCGGAGTTTCTTTTTCTACCGATATTATCTCAGGCTTTCCAACAGAAACTTATGAAGACCATTTAATGACATTGGATGTGATGAAGGAAGTACGGTATGACGGGGCTTATATGTTTAAATATTCTCCAAGGGAAGGCACAAAAGCATATAAGATGAAAGATGATGTTAACGAAAAACTTAAAACGAAAAGACTTCAGGAAATAATAGATATTCAACAACAAATATCATTCGAAAAAAACCAGGAACAAATTGGAACTGAAGAAGTTATTTTAATTGAAGGCTTCAGTAAAAAATCAAATGAGTATTTAGCAGGCAGAACAGACGGAAACAAAGTGGTAATAATTCCGGCTGATGAAAAAATGAAAGAAGGTTCTTATGTTAAAGTAAAAATCAATAGGGCAACTTCAGGAACTCTTTTTGGTGAACTTGTTGACTTTTACGATGTAAAATCTGATTTTGCTCTTATAGCACAATAGATTATGTATAATGAAAAAACGTTTTAAATTTATATTCTTTATCCTTTTTATTTCTTTCTTTTGGCAAACAAATTTATTCTCACAAGAGGTAAATATTGTCCCGTATTTAAAGCAAATTGATAACGGAAATAAAACAGAAGCATTAACGCGTCTTGCAGAATTAAAAGATGACTATCCCAACGATCCTTCGGTTATGTTCTTAGAAGGTGTGCTTACAGAAAACGGACAAGATGCCGTTGCAATCTATAATAAAATTATAAATGAATATCCTAATTCAAGATATGCTGATGCAGCGGTGTTCAGAATATACTCATATTATTATGCTCTTGGACTTTATAATACAGCCAATTCATTTTTGAATAGGTTAAAAAAGAATTATCCAAAATCGCCTTACATTAAAATCGCAGAACAGAAAACCGATAATTTTAAAAAGTCTAAAACTACTACAATAACTCCACTTGATAGAAAGAAGCCGCTTCCTCCCAAATCGAAAAATAAAATCATTTATAATTACACTATACAAGCCGGTGCTTTTACTAAAAGTGTTAACGCCAATCACTTAAAAACAGAATTTGAAAGTGCAGGTTTTTATTCTTCTATAAAAACTAAAAATGTAGCCGGAACTATTTTTCACGTAGTATATGTCGGTAAATTTGAAACAGAGGAAGGTGCAAAAAAAGCACTGAGTCTTATCAACAAGCAATTTAACCTAAAAGCAAGAGTCACAACTATCAGCAAATAATTTTTTTAAGTTAATGTTGGAACTAATTTTTATAGGTACCGGCTCGGCAAGTGAATCCTTAAATCGCTCTCATTCTTCTTTTTTTATTCAAACAGGTAAATACAATTTGTTAGTTGATGCGGGGGATGGTATTTCAACGGCATTATTGAAACAGGAAATTAATTATCACTCTATTGACGGGATTATTTTCACACACTTTCACCCGGATCATTTTTCCGGATTAGGCGGATTAATAATTCAAATGGAAATTTTGCAAAGGAAAAAACCTTTACAAATTTTTACACATAATAAATTAATCCCTTTTGTGAAAGATTACCTTCATCTTTCATACCTATTTGAAAAAAGAATTTCTTTTGACATAGAATTTATTGGCTTTGAACACGATGAAATATTTAATGTGTGTGGTGATATCCGGGTTAAATCAAAAAACAATACGCACATTGATGTATATAAAAAATACGATGAAGATGATAAAAATTATTTTTCTTCTTCAAGTTTCTTATTTAATCTTAAAGACAAAAATTTATTTTACACCGGTGATATTGCAGCAAAGAATGATCTGTTGTTGTTTCCTGAAGAAAAATTTGATTATATGATAACGGAAATAACACATATTTCAACTGAAGATATTTTAGAAGCTGTAAAACTTATACAACCTTCGGTATTATATTTAACACACATTAGCGACGATGACGGACAAAAGATAGAAAAAATAATAAATGAAACATCGGCATTTGATGTTCCAACAATAGAAGCCGTTGACGGATTAAAAATTATTATTTAATCCCTTCTAATCTTTATTAACCACCAAAAATATATTATATTTTAATCCCTATTTGAAAAAAAATATCAATTGTGTGTCATCTTGGCAGTAATAAAATTAAAATAGTTAAAATTCATTAAATGACAGTAGAAGAATTTAAAAAAAAATATGGTATAATCGGCAAATCAAAAGGAATTACAGATTTAGCCGATATTTCATTACAGGTTGCTCAATCTGATATTTCTGTTCTTGTTTTTGGTGAAAGCGGTGTGGGCAAAGAGATTTTTGCTTCCGCTATACATGGAGAAAGTAAAAGAGCAGATAAACCATTAGTAAGCGTAAACTGTGGTGCAATACCGGAAGGTATTTTAGAAAGCGAATTATTTGGTCATGAAAAAGGTGCTTTTACCGGGGCAGTAGGTAAGCGAAAAGGATATTTTGAAATTGCCGATAGAGGAACTTTATTTCTAGACGAAATTGCAGAGATGCCCTTAACAACACAAGTAAAACTTTTAAGGGTTTTGGAAACAAAACAGTTTATGAGACTCGGTAGCGAAACGGTAACTAAGGTTGATGTTAGAATAATTGCGGCAACTAATAAAGATTTACAGGAAGAAGTTGATGCAAAAAGATTCAGAGAAGATTTGTTCTTTAGATTAAAGGCAATTACGTTGACTATTCCCCCGTTAAGAAAACGTAAAAGCGACATAGATGATTTTGTTGATTATTTCGTGAATATAAGTTCTAAAGAAAATAATCTTCCTTTACCAACCATCACTTCTGATGCATTAGATTTTTTAAGAAACTATAGCTGGCCCGGAAACGTAAGGGAATTGAAAAACACAATTGAGACAGCCGTAATACTTAATAAAGAACGAATAATTGATAAAAATATTTTTGAATCACTTTTAATTAGAGTTAATAAAAATAGTGAAAATAGAAATCTTCCTGTGTTTTTAAATAAATCATCTGATGAAGCGGACAGAGAATTATTATACAGGGCTTTGTTCGAGTTAAAAAAAGATATAATGGAATTAAAAGATATTGTTTTACACAAACAGCGCGAAGATTATGAAAGAGAAAAATCCCAAATGCCTAAGGAAGTTATCACCCTTGGCAATATGGAATACGAAGCAATAAAAAATGCTCTTGAGTTTACTCACGGAAATAAAAGAAAAGCAGCTAAGTTGTTAAATATAAGTGAAAGAACACTTTATAGAAAAGTAAAAGAATATCAATTATAATATTAAAAGAAAATTATAATGACGAAAATTTTATCGAATAAAAAAAACAAATCTAAATCGGTGCTGTCACTTACATTTTTCTTGTTTATACTTTATTTCATCGTTAGCTTTACCTCTTGCGGTGTGTATTCTTTTTCAGGTGCTTCGGTTCCGTCGCATTTAAAATCAATCTCAATACCGATAGCTGAAGACAGAAGCGGTTCCGGGGAGCCTGGTCTGAGAGAATTACTTACAAATCAATTAATTCAGAAATTTATTGACGATAACAGTTTGCAGGTTGCTGAAAGAGGGAAAGCAAACGCAAATTTGGAATCCACAATAACCGGGTTTACAGATACTCCAAACATTGTTGCTGCCGGTGATAAAATTACATCAAGAAGATTAACGATTAGTGTGAAAGTAATTTATTATGATAATGTTAGAAAGAAAAAGATTTTTGATAAAACTTTTTCAAACTATGGTGACTATCCCCCGGCAGGTAAGTTAAATGATAGAAAAGATGCTATTAATACTGCTATTAACAGGATCACACAAGATATTTTATTAAGTGTTGTTTCGGGTTGGTAAATAAAAATTTATGGATAATTTTGTACTTATATCATATTTTATAACACTCTCTGTGTTGTTTGTTTTCGGTTCATACGGATTTGTTATGATGTATTACCACAGAAAGTACGGCAACATAAAGCAAAAGTCTGATGACCAACTAAATAAAAATGCTTCTGTTACAATTCAATTACCCCTTTATAATGAGCTTTATGTTGTAAAAAGATTGATTGATTCGGTTTGCAAAATTGATTACTCGAAAGATAGACTTGAAATTCAAGTATTGGATGATTCAACTGATGAGACAAAAAATATAGTTGCAGAAATAGTTGCCGAAAAACTAAAAGAAGGTTTCGACATAAAACAAATAAGACGAATCAACAGAAAAGGCTTTAAAGCAGGTGCATTAAGAGAAGGATTGAGAACAGCAAAGGGTGAGTTTATAGCAATTTTTGATGCCGACTTTTTACCCAAAAAAGATTTTCTTAAAAAAACACTTTCCTTTTTTAGTGATGAAAAAGTAGGCATGGTACAAACAAGATGGGAACATTTGAATGGAGATTATTCCATTTTAACTAAAGCTCAAGCACTTGCATTAGACGGTCATTTTGTGATTGAACAGAATGTAAGAAACAAAGCAGGCTTTTTTATAAACTTTAACGGTACCGGCGGTATTTGGAGAAAATGTTGCATTGAAGATGCCGGAAATTGGCAGGATGATACACTAACAGAAGATTTGGATTTAAGTTACAGGGCACAATTAAATGGTTGGAAATTTATTTTTCTAAATGATTTCACATCACCTGCCGAATTACCCTCCGAAATTAATGCTTTAAAAACACAGCAGTTCAGATGGACAAAAGGTGCAATTGAAACAGCAAAAAAAATTCTCCCTTTAGTTTGGAAATCGAATGAGCCTTTAAGGATAAAGTTACTATCTACTTTTCATTTAACTAATAATATTGTTTTTCCTTTTATACTTCTTACTGCAATACTAAATGTTCCATTGATTTTTATAAAGAACAGCGGCTCGCACGATTTATATTTCGGAGTTTTGTCAGTTTTTGTTTTGGCTTTTATCAGTTCGTTTTTGTTTTACTTATATGCACAAAAAGATATCAGAAGCGATTGGCGTAAGACGATAGTTCTTTATCCTTTGTTTTTGGCGGGAAGTATGGGCTTTGCTGTAAATAACTCACGCGCTGTTTTTGAAGGATTGTTAAATAGAAAAAGTGAATTTGTGAGGACACCTAAATTTAAAGTGGTTTCTTCAAAAGATACGTGGGCAGATAAGAAATATCTAACAAAAAAAATTGATGCATCTGTTTTAATAGAATTAATTATGGCTGTCTATAGTTTCATCGGTATTGTTTCTTCAATTTATTTTTTAGAGATTGCCGCATTACCCTTTCAGTTATTATTTTTTATTGGTTTTTCTTTTGTATCAATAACATCATTAAGACACACCTTTTCTAAAAAAATAGCAAGTGGGTAAATTGGCAAAATCTTTTTTTGAAATATTTAACGATAAAGTTAGTTTGATTTATGAATATGATAAATCAACACCTTTGTTTGTAAGAAATGCTAATACCGAAATAACAAAGAACAATGTTGATAATGCAATCGATATTTTAATAAACGGTATACGTAAATACCCTGATTATCCAACAGCTTATTTTATTTTGGGCAAAGCCTATACTATAAAAGGTGAGTTTAAAGACGCTGAAGAAGCATACAGGAAAGGTTCGGATTTCATTTATTCTGATTCTGCCTTTGACTTTTATATGAAAGAAATTGAAGCTTTGAAAGCAGAGAGATCATTGTTTAAATCAGACAGAGGTTCAGCATTTTTATCAAGTGAAGATAATGAAATTAAAAAAAACGAACCGTCTTTGCTTACAAATGAAAATGTTAAAAATGATAAATTTGAGGTTGACGATATTAAAAAAGATATTGAAGATGTAGCTAACATAGAAAATAAATTTGATGAAAAACTTGATGAACTTGCAAACGAAATAGCATCTGCACATATGCCCGAAATAGATAATTCTAAAATTGATAATGTTTCAACCAGGGAATATATTAATGATGATCCGATGATAGTTTCTGAAACACTTGCAAAAATTTATGAAGCTCAAAGCGAATTTTTAGAAGCAATAAAAGTTTATGAAAAATTAATACTCAAACATCCTGATAAAAAAGAAGAATTTACTAACCGGATCATCGATCTAAAAACCCGTTCAGATAATCAAACAGATTAAATCACTCACACAATTTTCAAATGATTAATTTGAAAAAACTTTCAAAGTTAAATAAAGATTTTTATACGGGGGACGTAAACTTTGTAGCAAAAAATTTACTCGGCAAAATTTTTATACATAAGATCGGTAATAAAAAATTATCCGGTATTATTGTTGAAGTTGAAGCTTATGATGGAAGCATTGATAAAGCGGCACATACATTTATAGGTAAGACAAAAAGAAACGAAATAATGTTTGAGCAAGGTGGCTTTTTATACGTATATTTTACTTACGGTGCACACTTTTGCTGTAATATAGTAACAGGTAAAAAAGATGAAGGAACAGCCGTCTTAATAAGGGGTATTGAACCTTTGAATGGAATTGAAATAATGACACAAAACAGGTTCGGATTGTCGGAGTTACCGAAAAACAAAAAAGCTAATCTAACAAATGGACCCGGAAAGATTTGTCAGGCATTTGAAATAAATAAATCCCATTATGGAATTGACCTTACAGGAAATGAAATCTATTTATTAGACAATAAGAAAATAAAGGAAAAAGAAATCGTTACTACTACAAGAATCGGTATAAAAAAATCTATAGATTTACCATGGCGTTATTATTTAAAAGATAATCCATACATTTCAAAAAAATGATTACACCGAAAAATTTATTAATTATTCGTACAGATAGAATTGGAGATTTGGTTTTAACAGCACCTCTCGCTGAAATAGTAAAAAAACATTATCCTGAATGTAAGGTTACATTTCTTATTAGAGATTATACAAAAGATGTTTTATATAATCACCCGTTTATTGATGAACTGATTTTTATAAAAATTAAGAATAAAAAAAATAAAATTTTTTTTTGGGCTAATCAAAAATTAATTAGTGAAAAAAAATTTGATGCTGTTATTGTTGTAAGTCCGAATACAAGAATTGCAGTAATTACATTCTTATCTAAAATTAAAAACCGAATAGGAACCGGCTTTCGCTGGTATTCTTTTTTGTTTAATAAAAAAATTTTTGTTCATAGAAAATTTGCCGACAAACACGAACTTGAATTTAATATTGAGTTATTAAAAGAAATTGGAATAGTTGAAAAAGTAAACAAAGAAAATGTAAATTATTCCTTACAAATAAATATAGATGCTCAAAAAAAGATTGATGAAATATTAAAAAATGAAAATATAAATTTAACCAAACCCTTATATATTATTCACCCTGGTAGCGGTGGTAGTTCTATCAATTTACCTATTGGTAAATATAAAGAGTTGATTGAAAAAATATCTTCAGTTTTAGATGTTGAAATTATTATTACCGGTAATAATAATGAAAAAGTGATTTGCGATGAATTAATCATTAATGAAAAAGTTCATAATTTAGCCGGTAGATTTAGTTTGTCTGAATTAATGGCTTTAATAAATAAATGTGATTTGTTTATCTCAAACTCAACCGGTCCGTTACATATTGCTTCAGCTTTTAACAAGAATGTGATTGGTTTTTATCCCAATTTATTAGCTTGTTCATCTAAAAGATGGGGACCATATAGTTTAAAAAGCAAGGTGTTTACTCCTCCTTTAAATTGTAAAGATTGTAAAATGGAACGGTGTTCAAATGAAAGATGTATGAATAATATAGATATGAATGATGTTGCTGATTATATTAAAAGATTAAAAATCAATTTTTCTTAAAACGGTTAATAATATGAATTTCAAATTAAGGTTATCATATTTAGTTTTTTATCTTGCCTTTTTGTTTGTTAATAATAATTTTGCTCAAACAATGCCCGACTCTTTTAGGGTAATTAAAAACAATTCTTTTAAAGTAGGTGAAAAACTTACATTTAAAATTAAATATGGATTTGTAACTGCCGGTATTTCAGTTATGCAGATCAAAGATGAAAAAATTATATCCGGGCGGAAAGTTAATCACGTTGTTTTTGAAGTTAATTCAGTACCCAGTTTTGATTGGATTTATAAAGTTAGGGACAGGTACGAAACATTCATAGATGTTGAAGGAGTTTTTCCTTGGAGATTTGAACAGCATATTAGAGAGGGTGGATATAAAAGAGATTATTCAGCTTACTTTGACCAAAGAAATGATAAAGCTTATACAAGCGAAGGGGTTTTCGATATTCCGAAATATGTGAATGATATTATTTCGGCTCTTTATCTTTCCAGAACTTTTGACTATTCAAAGTTAAAAGTTAATGATGAATTTCACCTTAAAAATTTTCACAAAGGCAAAACATATGATCTTGATTTAGTATACAGAGGAAAAGAAGAAATTAATGTACCTGCAGGTAAATTTAAATCTATACTGGTAGAACCTATAGTAAAAGCAGGTGGTTTGTTCAAAAGTGAGGGAAGTATTTATGTCTGGCTTTCTGATGATGAGTTGAAAGTACCAATAAAAGTAAAATCAAAAATAGTTGTCGGTTCTATTGATGCTGTGCTTTCGGACTATACCGGATTAGCAGGTGAATTTAAAGCAAAGATTTCTAAATAGTCATTTCAAAGAAATAACTTTATAAAATAACTATAGGAATTCCATCCCAATTTTTATATTTTCTTTATATGGAAAAAAATAATCGAGAAGAGAACAAATTAGAACAAAACCAAAATAACAAAGAAAGAAAACGTATAAGCATAAATGGTTTTGAAGCACAAATTTCACCTATTACCGCTGCTTTTATTGGTTTGATAGGAGTGTTCTTTCTTTATCAGTTTGTCGGTGGTTTGTTTACGTTAATAATTTTTGGGTTTGATTTAAATAACGCACCTGTGAACGGGCTGCGTATTATGACAATGATAAGCCAGTTGTTCTTTATTTTACTTCCTGCAATATTATTCAGCAAATGGTTTTATAATGATACAAAGAAAATTTTAAAGCTAAAAATTCCTAACTACAAAGAAATAGTATTGTTTTTAATAGGCATATTTGTTCTTACACCGCTACTTCAAAACTATGTGTCAATTCAAAACCATTTTATCGAAAAAATGGCTGAGATATCTCCATTTATAAATTCAATCAAATCGTTATTGGATTCTTTGAACAGTCTTGTCGAAAAGTCTTACAAAAATTTGCTTTCAGCTAAAACAATATATGATGCGGTATTTGTAATTTTTGTGGTTTCAATTGTTCCTGCTGTTTCTGAGGAAATAATGTTCAGGGGTTTTATTCAGGGTAGTTTTGAACTAAAATTAAGAGCAAGATGGGCTATTATAATAACCGCAGTGTTTTTTGGATTTTATCATTTTAACCCGTATGGATTAGTTCCATTAATTATACTCGGACTTTATTTTAGTTTTGCAGCTTATATGAGCCGCTCAATTGTTGTTCCGATGATACTTCATTTTACAAACAATTTTATTGCTATAATAATGTACTTTATAATTGGAGATAAAGATTTGATTGATCCGTCAGCAAGTGGAGTTTTAGATATAAGAATGTCTTTTTTCCTTCTGATTTTATTTGCTGTAATTTTTATAGGAATTGTTTATCTTATCTTTGGTTATTATAGAAAGAAAAAAATGGAGTTTATATAATGTTAATCTGTCCTATTTGTAAATATGAATATGTAAAAGGTATAACAATTTGCCCCGATTGCGGGGAACGTATAGTTGATGATTCTTCTCTTGTTCACCCAAAAGATTTAGAGGAAAAAGATTGGCTGGTAATTTATACTTCTGTTCATGAATATGAATTGCAGATGCTTAAAGATAATTTAATGAGCGCTGGAATAGATTCTATAATTCTTTCTCATAGAGATAGAAATTTTCCGGTACCAGGTGATCTATCTTTTATTAGTCTTTTAGTAAAAAAAGAACAATCTGAAGAAGCCGCTAAGTTTATAAATGAAGTTTTAAAAAGTTGAAATATTAATTTTATATAAATGTCTGTAAATAATACCTTCCTACGTATTTTAGTTTCAGCTATCACTATTCCACTAATTATATTTATAAGCTATTCCGGTGGTGTTCTGTTTTTTGTTTTTGTTATGTTTATATCTCTCCTTTCTTATTACGAGTTTACAACTTTTATAAAAAAGATTGATATAAGTGCAAATTTTTGGGTTGGTTTTGGTGGTGCTTTATTTGTGTTACTTAACAATAAATATCATTATTTAGATACCTACACATTTGTGCTGTTATTAATATTAGTGCTTTTTTTCTTTGAGCTTTTTAGAAAACAAGGAGCTACTATTGCTAATATCGGGTCTACATTAATAGGTGTTTTTTACATAGGTTTTTTTGCAAGCACAATAATCGGCATAAGGGAAATATATCCCCATATTGGCAACCTCTATGAAAGAGGAGGTTATATTATTATTTCTATTTTTGTAACTATTTGGGTTTGTGATTCGGCAGCATTTTTCGGAGGTACGGCACTCGGTAAACATAAATTATTCCCGAGGGTTAGTCCTAAAAAAAGTTGGGAGGGAGCTGTTTTTGGATTCTTGTTCGCTATAGGAACTATGGCTCTTGCCAAAGTAATTGTATTAGCTTTTTTAAGCTGGACAACAATTATTGTTATTGGATTTATAATAGGTGTTTTCGGTCAAATCGGTGATTTAATCGAATCATTATTAAAAAGATCTGCTAATGTAAAAGACTCATCACACCTGATTCCGGGACACGGCGGAATATTTGACAGGTTTGATTCACTCCTATTCTCCGCTCCAATAATTCTTTTATATCTTACATACTTTAGTAAATAATAATTTTTTAAAAATTGTGAAAAACAAAAAAAACGTAAATATTATTACGCTTGGTTGTTCAAAAAATACCGTTGATTCCGAAAGGTTAATGAGACAACTTAAATTAAATGATTTTAATTTAATTGACGACCCCAACAAAGCTGAAACCGTAATAATTAATACTTGTGGTTTTATTGAAGCTGCAAAAGAAGAATCGGTAAATACTATTTTACGTGCTGTTGAACAAAAGAAAAAAGGGAAAATAAAAAAAGTAATTGTTGCCGGATGTCTATCTGAAAGATACGCCAAGGAATTAAAAAATGAAATTCCTGAAGTTGATGCGTTTTTTGGCACAGAAAAATATGAAGGTATATTAAATGAGCTTGGTGGAAAATTAAAAAGAGAACTTTTAGGTGAGAGAACTTTATCAGGCCCGGCGCATACAGCATATTTGAAAATATCGGAAGGTTGTGATCATCCATGTTCTTTTTGCGCAATTCCGCTTATGCGGGGTTTGCATAAATCAAAGCCCATTGAAGAACTTGTGAAAGAAGCAGAGTTTCTATCAAGAAACAACACAAAAGAATTAATACTTATTGCACAAGACACAACTGATTATGGAAAAGATATCTACGGTGAAAGGTGTCTGCACAAACTTCTTAAAGAACTAAGCAACATTGAAGGAATTGAATGGATTAGGTTAATGTATGCGTATCCTTCACATTTCCCTAAAAAAGTAATAAACGAAATTGCACAAAACAAAAAGGTTTGTAACTATGTAGATATACCGCTTCAGCATATTTCGGATAGAGTGCTTAAATCAATGAGAAGGGGTGTTACAAGTCAGGGAATAAAAAAACTGGTAGAGGAATTTAGGGCAAAAATTCCCAACGTTGTTTTACGAACAACTTTTATTGTTGGTTATCCCAATGAAACCAAAGACTGTTTTAAGTTGTTATGTAATTATGTTGAAGAAACAAAGTTTGATAGGATAGGAGTTTTTACATTTTCGGTAGAAGAAAACACAACAAGTTTTATACTTGGGGATCCAATACCGGGAAAAGTAAAAGAAGAAAGAAAAAATATTTTAATGGAAATTCAGAAGAATATTTCTTATGATAAGAATAATAAATTGATCGGTAAGTATTTAAATGTGTTGATAGAACGAAAAGAAGGAGAATATTATATAGGACGTTCATACAGGGATGCCCCTGAAGTGGACGGTGAAATATTATTACCTGTTAAAAATACGGATGTTATATTCGGAAAATTTTATAACGTAAAAATTTATGATTGTAATGAATATGATTTGTTCGGAAAAATCAGAAAATAATCGGAGGGAATATGAATATTAAATTTAAATATCTGTTTACGGTTGTAATGTTTTTTACTTCCATAATTGTCGGGCAAAATCAAAACCCTCCGACTAAAATAAATATTGGTACAAAAAACACTTTCTTCCAAGATATATTAAATTTCAAATCAGATAAGAAAGGACAAACAAAAGTAGAAGTTTTTATTCAGGTTCCTTATAACTTAATTCAGTTTGTAAAAGCCGGTGACGGGTTTCGCGGAAGATATTCAATTACCGTAACTTTTCTTGATGAAAAAGGAGAAAAGTTATTTTCGGAAAAAATTTGGAAAGAAAAGATATTTGTAAAAGATTTTAAAACCACTTCTTCTAAAAAGATTTCAAACATAAGCCTACGTACTTTCTTCTTACAACCGGCAGTGTATTTAGTAAGAACTTTAATTGAAGATAAGGAAACAAAAAATGAATTTGTTAAAACAATAAAATTTAAAGTGCAGGATTTATCACAGGACGTTTCCATTAGTAGTATTTTGTTTTTAGCAAAAAGAAACATAAAAAGCAGCAATAGAAAAATAGTGCCTAATATTTCAAGGAATGTTGCAAATCAAGCAAACGGTATTCCAATCTTTTACGAACTTTATTCGAATAAAAAAATATATGCAGTTGCCAATTATACTATATCCGATAATAAGCACAATGTTATATATAATGAATCAGTGGCTGTAAAAATTGATTCAGGTAAAAACAATATCTTTTATAATGCAAAAGACTCATCAATAAATTTAGGAACATATCAATTTAAAGTCGTTATTAAAAATACCGATAACAACATATTGGCTGAGGCAAAAAAGATGTTCTTTTCAAAATGGGTGGGTGCTCCTTCTAATATTACAGACTTGGAAACTGCGATTGAACAATTAGAATATATAGCTACGAGCGACCAGATAAATTATATTGAAGAGGCAAAAACTAAAGAAGAAAAAATAAGAAGATACAGAAAATTTTGGAAATCGAAAGATCCTAATCCTGCAACAGAAGAAAACGTAGTATTTAACGAATACTATAGAAGAATTAATCTGGCAAACAAAAATTTTTCTTATTATAGTAGGCCCGGTTGGAAAACAGACAGAGGAATGGTCTTTATTGTTTTAGGTCCCCCTAATAGCATTACCGCACATCCTTTTGATAGTTATTCTAAACCTTTTGTTGTGTGGGAGTATTATACTTTAAACCGGAGCTTCAAGTTTGTTGATATAACAGGTTTCGGTGATTATAAATTAGCAAACCCGTTAGATTTTGACTATTTCAGATACAGATGATACTTTCCGTCACAATCAATCCTTTGTTGGAACGCAGGTTCTTTTTTAACGGCATTAATATAAATGGTGGTAATAGAGCTACACATCAAGAACTGAGAGCAGGCGGAAAGGGAATCAATATAAGCCGTCAGTTAAATAATCTGAATATAAATAACCATTCGTTTGTTTTTATAGGGGGTAAAAACGGTAAATTGTTAAGAGAAGTCCTTCGTCAAGAAAAAATTGAATTTACTGCCTTTCCTACAAAATCAGAAACCCGGGACGGTGTTGTTATTGTTGATGAAAAGAGCAACAAGGTTACTTCATACTTCGGAATAAACTCACAGATTACAACGGAAGAAGCAGAAGCATTTAAATTTAAATTGGAAAAAATGATAATGAATTGCGAGATTGTTGTTTTTTCCGGTAGTTCACCCTGCACTCAAGCCGATTCAATTTTTCCATTCGGTATTGAAAGGGCTAACAAGTATAATAAAATATCTGTATGTGATACTTACGGTCGGCATCTTAAAAAATGTATCGAGAATTCTCCGACTATAGTGCACAACAACATAACCGAGGTTGAGGAAACTTTTAACATTTCTCTTAAAGATGAAAAAAGTAAATTGGAATATCTTGATTCTCTTTATAAAAAAAATAATATCAAACAAGTGTACCTAACGGATGATGAGAACCCTTTCTATATTTCAAATTTTGATTACCACTTTAAAATAATTCCTCCAAAAATAAAAAAAGTTGATTCACTTGGCAGCGGCGATAGTTTTACAGCAGGAATTATTTATGCTTGGCATAATAAATTAACCTTTGAAGAAGGATTAAAAATTGCTTCAGCTTTGGGAGCCGTTAATGCAAAACGAACAGATACATCAAACGTAAATTTTGATGAAGCCCAAGAACTAATTGATAATATTGTTGTAAATTCGGTTGGTAAAAAAATAATTAAACTTGATGTTACGCCCACTTAAAATTTTATTATCTCTTCATCTTTTATTCAGTACTTTTTTATATTCTCAAACTATTGGAACTATAAATCTAAATGGGAATAAAGCCTTTAATAAAAGTAAATACTTTGAATGGATAAATATCTTCCCCGGTCAAAAGATGTTTGACGGGATAAAAGATACACTTAAAAAAAGAATCTCATTTAATTTAAATCAAAGAGGATATTTCAACTATAGATTTGATGTTATAAATTTTGATTCAGCTAAAGCAAAAAACAAGGTTGATATCACCATCAACATTAACGAAGGAGTACCGACATATTTTAATAATGTAAATATTAAGAATGTTTCCAAAGCCGATTCAAATTATGTTATTTCCGCATTCAATAATTTATCCGGGGAGATATTCAATAAATTTGATTTGGAAAACACCATCTCCGATGTCTTAACCTATTATGAAAATAACGGGAATCCATTTACAGTTGTAAAAATAGAATATTTTGATTTTTATAAAGACACCTCAAACGGGAAAAATCTTGCCGATATAAACCTTAAAATTGATGCGAAGAAAAAAAGCAGGATTGTTAAAATTGTAATACATGGCAACAAGAAAACCAAGGACTACGTTTTAATTAGAGAATTGAGGATTGCGCCCGGACAAGAATACTCACAGCAAAATATAAATACATTACCTGAAAGATTAAATAAATTGGGTTTCTTTAAACCCGTTAAAAAACCCGAATATTATATTGATTCAAAAGGAGAAGGTGTACTATCTTTTAACGTAAAAGAAATACAAACAAATAATTTTGACGGAATAATAGGTTACGTACCCGGGGGAAGAAATAACGAAAGCGGATACGTTACAGGATTAGTAAATATTAACTTAAGAAATCTCTTCGGTACCGGCAGAGCCGCATCAATAAAATGGCAAAGGTTAAACCGCTCATCTCAATTGCTTGATTTAAATTATTTGGAACCCTGGCTGCTTGGAATGCCTATAAATTTATCTACAAGAATATTTCAGCGTAAGCAGGACTCATCTTACGTGCAGAGAACATTCGATATATCACTGCAATATTTAGCAACGGATGTTTTATCCGCAGGAGTTACCGTGTCGTTTGAATCCGTGATACCAACGGATAATGGAAATTCGAGGTTTACTGTTTTTAATTCAACAATTGTTAACACGGGGTTAAATATAAAATTAGATACACGCAATGATTTGTATTCACCCACCAAAGGCATCTTATTTATCAATTCATATTCTTTCAGAAGAAAAACCATCAATGGTCCCTCTAAGTTTATTGCACCGGCAACAGCAACAAATATAAATCTCCAAAAATTAGAGCTTTCCTTTGATGCTTACTTTTCTTTTGTTAACAGGCAGGTACTTGCCGTAAAACTTCACGGCGGTGAATTACGCGGACCCTTTTTTGAGGCAAGTGACTTATTTAGAATGGGCGGCTTTAATTCTTTAAGAGGTTATAAAGAAGATCAATTTCTCGGCTCAAGAATTATTTGGGGAAATTTGGAATATAGATTTCTTCTTACCAACCGCACTTACTTTTTCCTTTTTTTCGATAATGGATATTTCCTTCGCAAAGGAGATGCAGACAGAAACATTCCCAAAATAGAAGGAGATAAAACCGGTTATGGTTTAGGAATAAATCTTGAAACAAGCCTGGGAATTCTTAGTGTTAGCTTCGCAATGGGAGAGGGAAATTCATTCTCCGAAGGAAAAATACACTTCGGAATAGTAAATAGATTTTAGTAAATTCAGAAAACAGAATTTGTTATTGTTACCGACCATTCGGCGACAATATTATCTTAAAAATACTCGGCCATTGAACGGTCAGTGGCAACAATTTATACAACTTGTGATGATTACTGATAAAATGCATTGTCGGGTTAAATAGTGGTTATGCAAAAACACTATTTAGAGTGTATATAAAATGATATTAATAATTTTTTCAACACTAACGTATTTTGTGTTAGCTGTTTTAGCAATAATATTAGGAGGAATTAATTTAAACTCAAAAAATGGTAAAATCATATTCTTGTTATTTCTGATAATAAGCTTTATTTATGGTGGTGTTATAATTTATGAGAAAAATCAAGCTAGTTTGCAAGAACAAAAATTAGAAGTTCAATTAAATGAAGCAAAAATAAAAATTGTTGAAGAACAAAGAAACACTTACAAAAAAGTTGCCTATTTATCTTTAGCCATTCTTGATTTAATAAAATCACCTGTATATGAAAAATATCCGAATTTTAGACTTGGTTTAATGTGGTATTGGCTTCAGTCCAATGTTCAAGCTGAATTTCATTTTAAAAAATCCTTAGAATTATATCCAAATAATATTCCTACAAAATTTAATTTAATGGTGGTTTACGCCTTAAATAAAAAATATAATTTAGCTCTTCAAATACTAGAAAGTATACCATATAATAATAAATTAGTTACAAACTATAGAGAAATATTAAAAGTATGGGATACTGGTTTAAAGAATGCAATTAAAACTGGTTATTTAAATATAAAAGGTATTAATAATTGGCATTTATTTAGATTACCATACATTAAATAAATTTGCATATAACGTTATAAAGGATTCATTTCGAAGCCTGCCGGCAGGTTTGCTATACACCTGTTAGAAAATAATTTTTAGTAAATTCAAAAAATAGTGTTTATAATTAGATGTTTACATTAACATTGGTGTTACCGACCATTCGGTGACACGGTTTTTTCGCATAAATGCCTACTTACCGGTAACAATGCTGTCAACTTAGTGGAAACTTACATTTAAAATTGAGACAACACCACGATT
>ENA-ORDP01000176-ORDP01000176.1-marine-sediment-metagenome-genome-assembly--contig:-NODE-176-length-42750-cov-8.739970_pt1 | contig 42750 bp, 36 predicted proteins | sample MGYA00248627_ERZ508539 | MGnify/ENA primary metagenome ERZ508539 (study PRJEB26208, sample SAMN05571518) | marine sediment metagenome | biome: deep sea; feature: Hydrothermal vent; material... | reverse complement strand
CGGGCTCTTGGCCCCGGTCAGCACTTCTAACACCACCTGGGCTTTGAATGCCGGTATGAATCTCCGTCGCCTGCTCATCGTGGCCCTCCTCCCTGAACTCTACCTTTCTCTAAGGAATCTGTCCAATCCTGGGGGTCCACTGCAGAGCGTCTCTCTAGCCCTAAGCTTAGCGGCTCTGCCCCTGTTTGAGACGCGGCGCGCATTTCTTCCAGCCACAGCCGGTCCCGGACCCGATGAAGCTCCTCTTCGGTAAAGTGCTGGGTCGCGCTTGCGATCGATCACCTTAAAGAGAGCGGCAAGTTCGTCTTGGGTGAGGTAGGTGATGGTTTCGGTGTTCATAGTTGTCTGATGGTGAATAGACTAACGCCAGCCATATACCGCTTTTTGCCTCTCGCGTTGCAGGGCATGCCGCCTTCTCTCCATCGCTCTAGATTGACCTATCTTACCAACTTGCTGAATGCCCTTATTCCCATGTGAACAGAGCGGCTCGAAGCTTTTCATCCAACGCTCCCACCTATCTGACTCTCTGCCTACCCAAGACAAACGAGAGCCGTAGCCGTACACAGCATCTGCGATCTTATCAGGTGTATAGCCAGCTCCCAGGGCAAGGAGGGCTTTCTTTACCCATAATTCATCGATGTTCCCCCGAAGTGGTAGGAGGTGTAGTTTTGTGCGTTGTCCGTCAGCGAGGAAGCTCCGGTAGATTTCAAGGTCATCGCCAACCAACCGCTGCACAAGCTCCTCAACGCCAAAATCTTCAGGAACTAAACTCAGAATATGTAGGTGTTCATCGACATTCAACAAGGAAACTGCCGACTTGACAGTCTCGGTAAAACGCCAAAGATCCGTAGGATTTCTTTGTAAGTGGGCCTCTAGCCACTCGACCGCCAAGCTAGGATCACGCTTTAAGACTTGGCTGAGCGAGAAGTCATCGCTGGACCTGATAACTGCGGCGTGCCAATTAGTCTGGATATTAAGGGGAATAGTCTTTTTGTTAGCATGTGATACTTTGATAGCAACTACGCTCGCAATAACTGAATTCTCATGAGCCAAGAGATGATTCAGGGTGGTCTCTGGAATTTGTTTCCTAATGCAACAGGTTTCCAATAGCTCTAAGTACCCATCTAATGAAGAAAGGACTTGATTCAGTAACTCGCTCGGCGGTGTTGGATGAGTTAGGATTACCGATAGGGCGGCGAACCTCTGAGCCTCGTTCTCTAGGCACTCTCGCACAAGGTCCTCCCACCCTTCCTCCGCCAGGGAAGCGGATTTACGAAGGAAGGGCTCTACCAAGTCTCCTGCGCAGTTTGTCGCTAATAACGCCCGCGCCCAAATACCAGGTGTCGAAGTCTGCGCCGCAATTTCATGAGATAAGTATGGCAACAAGCGAGGGCTGGTGAGATTGGCTAGCTTGGCTTCTTGCTCGAATCGATGCATCCGAGTGGCTACTTTTTGTGCATCTTGCTTGGCCCAACGGGAGGCAATTCCTTTAATGATTTTGCTCCGTTTGCGCTCTTCAGTCTGCCAACTATTCTTGAAATTTATCCTAGCGTACAGGTTTTCAAAATCAGGGTCCAAATGAGCTTCCAGCTCCATATCAATGGTTCGGGCAATTTCCCTCACCCGATGTAGAACAGCTGGATGATTATCACCAAGCCTATAGAAGTCTCGGAGCATGCGTTGGCCGAAGGCGCGCATCTTGTTTCTAATTTCCGGGGACATCTTCCCCGCCGCATCGGGCCTCATTGGATGAACCCAGTGCTCCACCATCGAGAAGAGATGGGTCCAGTCCGTGATCTCCGCTTTCTTTAATATCTCCAGTGCTTCGGGCCAGAGGTGCTCCAGTGCTTCAATCCCTGCCAATGAGAAAGATCCCCAGTTTATACTAAAAGTTTCGCCTAACCCTGGATCTAGAGTCGTACGTTCCAGCTGTGGTGAAAAGACAAAAGTCAGGGCATGAAAACCTATTTTACTATTCCCTCCTGATGAAAGCCAGCTACTTAGAGCTTCAAGTAATATTCTCCGCTTTTCAATGACACAGTTCTTATTGGGCTCATCCAAGTATTCTACCCAGCTGCTAATTCTCCTGAGTGGATGGTCGGGATTGGAGTGCAGTGGTCTATGGTCATCAACTGCTGTTTCTAGAAGTCGCGGAATCGTGATTTCTGGGATATAGTGGATAAGTTGTTGAGTAGCGCTGGTGAGCATTTCGGGGTGTTCGTTTAATAAATGGGTTGCTTCAGCAGCCCCCAACGAGGCGTAATCACACCAGGCGTCAACGGACGATGCTTGTTCTAGTATATTGTGTAATAGATCGTCTCGAATAACTCCGCCAACCGCACGGGCTCCAATCAATGTGCGGGCAACATCCACACGCTTAGGAGCGTTTGCCATTAGGCATGAGTAATCCAGAGATTCCGGTCCTGAGAAAAAGACATCTCGCACGAGTGAGTGGCGCAGTCGTTTGGTGTGGACCGAGAATGTCTCTGGAAGCACGTGTATTACACCCCCCGCGGCTAGCTCAGTGACAACTGTGTGGACCCTAATTAGCGGAATGCCAAGGCAACCCGCTACTACACACATTTTGATCCCCGCGTCACCGCCAATAGCGAAAGCAGCAAGAACAACCATAGTTTCTTTGCCAAAAGATGCTCGCAAAGATCGACTGAGCTTATTGCCGCGGATCACATCAAGGATTTCTTCGTGGAGGCACGCCTGTGTAAGCGTGATCGCGAGACCTGGCAAACCTTCAGCTTGGTTGACGATTTCGCGTATTAGCTCAGTTGGTTCTGTCAGTCCAAGGTTCTTAACGACCTCAACGATTTGATCGCGGGTTAAAGGTTCAAGCTTATGTATTACCTGATTCGTCAGCTGGAGCGTTTCTTCGATCACGTCCGTTCGGCCTGGCCACGCGATAGCTAGGATAGAAAAGTCTACTTGCATCTCGGTCCTAAGCTGGCAGAGGTCTGTTAGCAACTCTATCTGTGTGTGAGCATCGTCGAGTATGATAATTTGAGGCTTTTGGGACCGAATTGCTGCAGCTATTTCAGTGCGGTCATTACTGTTAACGAATAAACCATGCCCTTCTCTTGCGAGCGCGTGGAGTAAGAAGGTTTTCCCGGACCCTGGTTGACCAACTAAGAGACGGTCGCCGTTTCCTTGCCGGATCCAAGTAAGGTCGCCCTCACGGCCGATGAGCGCATTACCAATCAATGGCCTTCGGGTGCGCGGAAACACCGAAAGCGCCGGTGGTGTACCAGAGAGACCTAAAAGTTCACGACACCAGCGCTGGTTGCTATAGAGGCGAGTTGCCATTGCGTCTTGAGTGTAGGTCTGAACCAGGGTGAAACCATATTCTTTAGCTCGTTTCTCAAGATTTTGTCGTTTTCGATTTGATAAGCAACGAGAAGTCACCACAACTACTTTGCGCCGTTTCCCGTCATTCTTCAAATATGATTTCAGGCTAGCAGTCAAATTGCCTATTACGTCCTTACGAGTTGTGCACACTAATGGAAAGGGTTCTCCTTCACCATCTGCAATTGCTGCATCCATACCAGCATCACTTCCAGGACCAAGGGGAACGAGAGATGGGAAATCCGATCGCAAGAGATCGGCGGCACATTTCTGGAAGAGTGCGGGATCAAGTTGCTCTGAGAGGCCCTTGCATATTTGTTGATAGAAAGGGTCGCGTATCATAATGGTAGCAGCATCACCTCAGTAAACTGATGTAGTCAAAATAACCCTAACGTTAAAGATTGTAGCAGGCCCTCGTCAGTAGATCAAGCCTCCCAGGAGGTGGCGGAGGAGAGAAAATCTACTCTAATGTTGAATTTGCCTTGATGTGCTCCCGGAGCGAGACTGTCCACACGGAGATCATCTTCAGATGTAAGGAGACTCACAATAAAATGTGGAAAATTTCTCTGTTTACTGCGAGTAATCTAATCTTCCTTGAGCTGATTCTGAATCCAGTTATCCCCATATTTATGAGCAATCTCCGTAATGTAGATGGCGCTTTCTAACGCTTCGCGCTGGCAGAAAAAGAAGGGGAACTCGCACCCGTCCCTTTGCCAGTATTCTATCAGGCGTCGGGTCGTACTGGTTACGCCGGCGTAGCCACCCTGACGCCAGATCGCCACTCGGTCGCGCACCTGGTTGATAAATTTGTTCTCACGGGCACGCTCTTTAGTCCATTCGGTATTAAAACTGAGCTGCTTGCCTTCCTTTTTAGGGCGGGCAATGGGTATGAAATAGGAACTAACCCGGCGACCATTAACAATCTCATTGGTAATACCCTCATCACCAAAGCGGAAGTGCCTGCGAGGCTCCTCGTAGGGCGAGTTTATTACCGGGTTTTCTATGATAATTTGGCTCATTGCTCGCCTTTTCGGCTTAAGCACTCGCCTTTATGATAGCCGCGCCTCTAGGTTCAAGCGGGATAGGCTCGTCATCTTCAATAAGGGTCTTAACGACCATATGGGCGTCTCCTCGATTTGAGTTGCAGGGGGCGTTGGAGTAAGAGTAGTTTTTGAGATAAGCGATGGTCTGTTACGATCATGGTTCTACCCTAGAAAAACATTCGGGGGGGCGTCAAACGGTTGGAGAACGGGCCAAGGAGGCCTCATATCAGCGCGAATCTATGCAGAGGCCGAACAAGCGCCGGGCATTCTCGCTGGTAGCCTGAGCCAAGGCCTCCGGCGTCAAGCCCCGTAGCTCGGCGACGAACTCGGCTACCTGTCTCAGATAGAGCGGCTCATTGCGCTTGCCACGCCAAGGCACCGGCGCCAGATAGGGTGAATCCGTCTCCAGCAGCAGCCTCTCCAGGGAGATCTGTTGCGCCGCCTGGCGCAGGCTGGATTCTTTGCCGAAGGTCACGATACCGTTCAAGCTCAGGTAAAAACCCAGCGCTTCGATCTGTTGAGCCAGCTCTGCATCGCCGGTGAAGCTGTGTATCACCCCTCGCAATCCCGGCAGACGCCTCAGCTCGGCCAAGACCTCCAGGGCCGCTTCGCGCAGATGGATCACCACCGGCAGCTCCACCTGGCGCGCCAGCGCTAGCTGGGCCCTGAAGATGACCAGTTGAGCCTCGCGCGGCGCATAGTTTTTATAATAATCGAGCCCGATCTCACCGATTGCCACAACCTGCCGCTGCTGCGCCAAGCCGGTCAGACGGTCCAGTGACTCCGGGGCGAAGCGGCCGTCATGGACATAGCGCTCGGCCAGGTGGGGATGAATGCCTACCGCACAACGCAGCTTATAGCGCCGGGCCAGCTCCACCGTGGCCTCAGCGGAGTCCAGATCGGTCGAGACGCTGATGATCTGTACCTCGGCCCGGCGGGCGCGCTCAATGACCTCTGAGAGATCGCCGGCGAACTCCGCTGCGTCCAGATGGGCATGGGTGTCAATCAGTGATGGTGCCACGGTAAAATCTCCTCTCTGAAGCGTCATGGGCGCAATCTTAGCCGCAAGCGGCTACGGCCTGCAAGGCAGCAGGCGAATAAGATCACTGCCCAGCCTTGACACCGCTCCCTGAGCCCTCTATGCTCTGAGTTAGGATATTGAGTTCTGTCAGCCGCTAGTGCTCCGATGATGCAGAGGAGGGCTCCATGAGCACGCTCTCCCACAGGTGTACCTCCCAACGACGGCCGGCCTCGCAGCCGGCGCACTGGTTATTGTTGTTAGTTCTGTCCTGGCTGATCACCGCGCTCGGCCACATGGCCTATGCTGCCGGCTCGGTCGAGCTGCAAGCCAGCTTGGGTTTCAACGGCGCCTATGCCACCGGTTATCTCACGCCGGTCTGGGTGCAATTGCATAATCGCGGCGCTGCGCTCTTAGTCCAGCTTGTCCTCTCAGAGAGCGCCAAGACACCACAAAGGACTAGGCAAACTGTCAAAATCACCCGCTCACTGCGCTTGCCTCAGGGAGCCCAGCAGCGCTACGAGTTGGAGTTTCCCCTAATAAAGCCCAACAGCTTTGTGGCCGACAAGGGAGAGCTCCTGCTGGCCTTGCAGGCCGGCGAGCGCACTCTGGCCCAGCAGACGATCTCCCTGAGCGCCTATCGGGGCTTCTCCGATCCGCTATTCCTGCTGCTCGGCGATAGGCCGGCGCCGGCCAGCTTGCCCGACGGCCGGCCGCTGCTGGCGATCACCCCGGCAGAGCTGCCCGGTCATTGGGCCGGCTATCGGGGCGTAGCACGCCTCTACCTGGGACGGTTCAATCTGGACAGCCTCTCGGCCGCGCAGCGGGGCGCGCTGCAAAACTGGCTGCGCAGCGGAGGAGAATTGGTCGTCCTATTGGGCGACAACTGGTACTTCCAGCAGAGCAAGATGCTCGCAGAGCTGCTGCCTTTTGTGCCGCAAGATCTCCAACTCAGCCCGCTAGACGGCCGGGACCGACCGATCAGCCAGGGACAAGTACGGGGAACGGTTCTGCAGCGCAGCGCCGCCGGCGACCCGCTGCTGATTCGCCGTCGCTTCGGACGCGGAGCGGTCTACGCGGTCACGGTGGACCTGCTGGCCCTGGGCGATGGTCCCGAAGAGCGGGTGCTTTGGCATGCGCTGCAGGTTGCCGCGCCGGATGTTCAGTCAGGCCAGCCCCGGTTGGGAGATGAGATATTAGCTGGCCTCAAGTTGGTCCAGCCGTCTCGACTGATCCTGGCCGGGGCGTTGCTGCTCTATCTGGGCGGCTTCGCTGCGCTGGGCCTGTTGACCGGTCGCACCCGGCGATTGTATCTGGTTATTGCTCTCTGGGTTGGCCTGATCAGCCTGGGTCTGCTGCTCTACCTGCAACGGCCGGTCTACACCCGGCCGCTACGCTCGATCGAGGTGGGAGAGATCTGGGCCAGAGGCGATCGGGCCTTCCTGCGTGATTGGTACAGCGTCTTCGCCCAGCGCGAGACCAGGCTAAAGCTCCTCCTGGCACCCGAAGTGGCGGTGCGGCAGGTGGCTTCCTCCCATGATCTCAACTGGACTCTGACCCCGGAGCAAAACCGGTTACAGCTAAAGCTAGGCCGGGAGCAGATGGTTCATCTGTTGCTGGAGCAGCCGATCAGCTTTCCAGTGACGTTCAAAGTGCAGCCCGCCGGAGCTGATGTCAGAGCCGCGCAGATAGACGTCTATAATGACAGCGACCGGCCATTGGTTGGAGCGGTGCTTTGGTGGCAAGACCGTTTTTATTGGCTTGGCACGATCGGGGCTCATGATAAACTCCAGCGGGTGTTAGGGATGGGGCTCAGCACCTTTCCCCTCTCCAAGCAAGACAAGGAATTTTCTATCAAACAACGCCTGCTCGCCAGCGCAGAGAGCGGTTTCTCCCCAGAGCCAATGGCCCTGCTCGCCTGGGTGCAGCAAGCCTATCTGGGAGGGTTACCCGGTGAATACCGCCGGGTGCTTCAACTGGCAATCGTCGCCGGGCAGTGAGACTATGTGGGTTCATCATACCAAGCAAGGTCGCCTAATCAGCTCGATTGAACTGCACGAAGAGGCGCAGCCGCTGCGCCGGCAAGAGGTCACATTGAACGCGGAAGCGGCCGGCTCCGGCACGATGGTCTTTTTGACCCTGACCGGCCTGGCGCTGCTGGTGGGGCTGCCAAGCAGCAGCCTGCTGGGCAGCGGTAGACCCTTTGATAACCCCTTCCAACTGCTTTTTCCCGGCGCCGCTATCGTGCTCTACGCGATTCTCACTATCAGCTTTGGCCAGCGGTTGGCAGGGCGGTATGAGCCGGAGGCCATCACCTGGAGGAGCTATCTCCGGCTCTTGTTGGCTCCCGCTGCCCTGGCTTTGGGACTGACCCTGCCCTACTGGATCATCTATCGCGTCACCAACTATCTGCCTTGGATTGATCTGCTGGCGCTGATCGCTCAGCTATTCATCTGGGGCTATCTGGCCGGACTCTTTGGCCTGGTGCTCGGCCTGAGCCGGCGCTCGGAGATCGCCAAGTTCAACCTGAAATACCTGATTTTAATCACGTTCCTGGTGGGGAGCTTGCATCCGGCGATCAGCTTTGTCAACCCTTTTGTGATCAGCGGTGCAATGCTCTCCGCTGGGGCGGGCCTGCTTGCCGTTTGGGGCGGACCTGCTTCTTGGCTAGGGCTGGCCTTGGCCCTCTCCCTGGGGATGCAGCGGCAGTTGCAGCGCCGCAGAAAGGAGCTTCATGAATCCACAGTTTCGAGCGCTTAAAGCGCAAATCATGCGGCGCAAGCGTTGGTTGAACGCATTGGAGATCGCCGGCGATTGGCTGGGCCTCTCGTTGGGCCTCTCGCTGGCTTATCTCTTGGCGAGCAGCTTGGGCCTGCTGCCCGCGCTACCGTCGCTCTGGTGGCTCTTCCCGATCAATATGGCCGTCGGCTTGGCCGGTTGGTGGTGGGGATGGCGGCGCCCGATTGACCTGCCCACGGTGCTACTACAGATCGATCGTGCCCTGGGGACCGGTGAGCTGCTCTGCAGCTATCACGAGTTCTCCGGGGAGCGGGCCCGGGTCCCCTTCAGCGGGCGACTGGAGCGGTTGGTGCGAGATCTGGCCATAGATCCGGTAGCAGCCCTGCCGCTCGGCCGCCGCCGGCGCCGCCGCCTAAGCTGGGTCGTCGCCCTGGGGCTCGGCCTGACCCTGCTGGCCAGCTTGAGCAGTTGGCAACTATTGCCCTCGCCCGCTCTCTTCGGAGCGGCAGCCAAGGACACGCAGCATCGCCAAGAGCGCGACTCTGTCTCCCAGGCTAACCCGGCGCGGCCCTTGAGCGCTGCCGAGCTCCAGCAGCTAGGGGCGCGCAGCGAAGCGCTAGCACGGCAACTGCGCATCAGCTCCGCTCCGGCGCGCCGCCAGACAACCGTAGCGGAGCTGAGCAAGCTCTATCGGCGCTTACAGGCGAGCGAGCAGGCGCTCTGGAAGCTGCCGGCCGCTGCCGGCCAGGCCGACCCGCTGGCTCAGACTCAAGGCTCTAGCTCTCAGCAGGCCGGCGCCGGCCTCAGCTCCGAGCAGGAGCGGGCGCGCCGCTTGGCTGAGGCCCGCCGGGCCGCCGAAGCGCTGCAGCAGGCGCTGAGCCAGCTTCAGGCTCAGGCGCGCGCGGGCCAGCTTTCTCAAGAGGAGCTACGGCGGAAACTCAATCAACTGGCCAGGCAAGCACCCAACCAGGCACTGCGCCGGGGTTTGCAGCGCGCGGCCCAGGCGCAGAACCTGCAAGCGCAGCAGCGCCTGATGCAGCAAGCTCAGCAGCAATTACAGAAGCTCATCAATCGGGACAACGAGTTGCAGCGGGCCCAGCACCAGATCGCTCAGGCGCTCCTGCAAGCGAGCCAGAAACTCGCTCAGTCGGGGCAGGCACCTGCCTCGCAGCCTGGCAGGGAGGGCGATAAGCCCTCCTCAGGCAGGTCAGAGCGCCAAGGCCAACAGGGAGCGAAACAGGGCCAGAAGCAAGGAACCGGCTCGAAGGCTCCGCAGGGGGCAAGCGCGGCAGCCCAGCAGTCTGCTGGCCAGGCAGGCAAATCGGGCCAGAGCGGGCAAGCCGACCAGGCGGGTGCTAAGAGCAGCTCCGGCCATCAGGCCGGCAAAGGAGCGGGCAGTAAGGCCCAGGATCAGACGACTCAACAACTCCTGCCCACCCAATACCAACTGAAGATCGCTCACGATCAGTTGCCGCCGGATGTCAAGCTACAACGGATGATGCTGGGCAAAGGGGTGCCCTTCGACGCCGTCGGCTCGGCGGCCGACAACGATACGCTCACCCTACGTTACGACTTCGCCAAGGTCGAGCCGCTGATCCGTGCCCGCGGCCTGCCGCCGCAGATGCGGGAGCTGATCCGCCAGTACTTCATCGCGATCACTACTGAACCGAAGAGTAAGCCATGAGCGAGCGTGACCCCGAGCGCCAGATAGTCGAGCTGCAGGAACGGCTGCGCGCCTTGCGGGCCGAGATCGCCAAGGTGATCGTCGGCCAGGAGGAGACGGTGCGGGCGATCACCCTCTGTCTGCTCTCCGGTGGCCATGCGCTGCTGGAGGGTGTTCCCGGCCTGGGCAAGACCCTGCTGGTCCGCACGCTGGGCCGCATCCTAGGGCTCAGCTTCAAGCGCATCCAGTTCACCCCTGATCTGATGCCGGCCGACATCCTGGGAACCCGTATTCTGAGCGAAGATGAGTCCGGCCGGCGACGGTTCGAGTTCGCCAAGGGGCCTATCTTCGCCCAACTGCTCCTGGCCGATGAGATCAACCGGGCGACACCCAAGACCCAATCGGCACTGCTGGAAGCGATGCAGGAGCGCTGCGTCACCCTGGGCAACGAGACCTATCGCCTGGAGGAGCCCTTCATGGTGCTGGCTACGCAAAACCCCTTGGAGATGGAGGGCACCTATCCCCTGCCGGAAGCGCAGATAGATCGCTTTACTTTCAAGATCTTGCTGCGCTACCCCAGCGAAGCCGAGCTGGCGGTGATATTGGAGCGTCAAGCTCAGCTTGGGGATCTCTCCGGGCTGAACTCGGTGCTCTCCGGCGCAGAGCTGCTGCGGGCGCGCCACTGGGTGGCCCAGTTGCCCATCGCTGAGCCGCTGCGCCGCTATGTGGTCCGGCTGGTCTACGCCACCCATCCCAGCTCGGAGGAGGTGCCCCCGCTGATCAAGCAATATGTCGAATATGGGGCCAGCCCCCGCGCCGGGATCAGCTTGATCCGGACGGCGCAGGCCAACGCCTTCCTGGATGGTGCGCCCAACGTGCGCCTCTCCGACCTGCAGCGAGTTTTTAATTTGGCCTTCAACCATCGGGTGATCCGCAACTTCCGCGGCGAAGCCGAGGGGATTTCCATCGAAACGCTGCTGGCGCAGGTACTGAAGACTACCCCGGAGGTCTAGGGCATGAGCACGCTGCTCGATGAGGAGTTTCTCCGCCGCTTGGAGCGCTTGCAGTTGGTTTTTCGCCAGCGCTCGCGCGGTCGGCCGCTGGGCTCACGGCTGGCACCTCGTGCCGGAATGAGCCTCGAATTCGCCGAATATCGCCAATATCACCCCGGTGATGATTTCCGCTACGTAGATTGGAATCTCTACGGGCGACTGGATCGCCTGTTCATCAAAGTCTTCACCCGTGAGGAGGATGTGCCGGTCTATCTTTTCGTGGACGTGAGCCGCTCGATGGAGATCGGCGATAAGCTGGCTTATGGCGTTAAACTGGCTGCGGCACTGGCCTACTTGGCCCTCAAAGATCTCAATCGCGTGGCGGTATTTCCCTTCGCCTCCCGGCTACAAGGCGGTGTGCCCCCGCGCTCAGGTGCCCGCCAGGTCTTCGAGATCTTCCGCTACCTGCGCGGGCTGGAGAGTGCCGGGGAGACTTCGATCAACGAGTCCTTGGCCGACTTCTGTCAGCAGCACCATGAGGGTGGTCTGGCCATCCTGATCTCCGACATGCTCAGCGAGGAGGGCTATCAAGAGGGACTGGCCTGCCTGCGCTGGCACCGCTTTCAGCCGGTGGTCTTGCAACTGCTGGCCCCGCCGGACCTGGCGCCCCTGGCCGGCGGCGAGGTGCGCCTGGTCGACGTGGAAGGGAGCGGGCGCGCCAAGCCGGCCTATCTAGGTGCCCAGACGCTCGGCGCCTACCGCGCCCGCCTGAGCGCCTATCGCCGCGAGTTGGAAGCCTTCTGTCAGCAGTTGTCCTGCGACTATTTTTTGCTTTCCACGGCGAACCCCCTAGAACAGAGCATCTTTGAGACGCTGCGCCGAGGGGTGTTTCTCAAATGAGCTGGCTCAATCCGGGCGCGCTGTGGCTGCTGGGCCTGTCAGGCTTGATCACGGCGATCTATTTTCTGCGGCGCCGCGCCCGCGCCTATCCAGTCTCGGCACTTTTCCTCTGGCCTGGCAGCCAGGAGCGCCCGCACAGTTTCCTGCGCTGGCTCTGGAGCCACATCGGCCTGCTGCTATTGCAACTGGCCGCCCTGGCGCTCTTGGTCGGGGCCCTGGCCGACCCGGTGCTCTATGCGCCTGGCCGAGGCGCTCGCCTGCTGGCCATATTCATTGACGGCTCCGCTTCGATGCGCGCCCGGCTGGGCTCAGGCCAAAAGACGCGCTATCAACAGGCCATAGCTCAAGCCACAGCGCTGCTGACCGACAATCCGGTCGCCCGGACGGTGATCATCCAGGCCGAGAGCCACCCTCGCCTGTTGGCCGGGGTGAAGAGCTCGCGCACCCAAGCGCTGAGCGCCCTGCGCGCCTCAGAGCCGACCTACGAGGGCAACGCTGATCCGGGCGAGTTGCTGGAGCTCCTGCGTAGCCAAGCGCCGGAGTCGCGCTTTGAGCAGATAGTGCTCTTCAGCGACCATATCCCGAGAGCCCGCCTGCCGGAGAGTTGGCAAGTGCACCTGGTCACTGCGGCTCAGCCGCCGGGAAACCTGGCCCTAACCGGTTTTAGCGTGCGCCGACAGCCGGATGGCCATGGCTATGATCTCTTCGTCAAAGTAGAGAATGCCAGTGCCAAAGCCCGGCAAGTCTCTCTAGATATCTCACTGGACGATCGGACAATCTTACATAAAATTCTCAGTCTGGCTGCCGGAGAGCGTCTGAGCGACTCATTCAACTATCAGGGGGCAATTAACCCAGGAGAAGGCCTGCGCTTTCGCGCCTCGCTCTCACCGCTGCCGGGCGAAGTATTCATAGCCGACAACCGGCGCTACGCCCTGCCGCCGCAGCGCCGTCCGCCGCGCGTCCTGTGGGTCGGCCCGGACAATCGCCTGCTGCAGGGCGCGCTGCGCGCGCTCTTTCAGGCTCGCCTGACCCGCGTCAAGAGCTTGCCATCAGGCTCCGACGCTGCCGGCTATGACCTGATCGTCGCCTATAAGACAAGCTTGCCGCCACTGGCCTCCGGCCATCTCTTGCTGCTGGATGCCGCTTATCCGCCGCTGGTCAGCTTGGGAGAAGAGCAGCCGGCCGGCAAGTGGCAGGCAGAGCGCAGCCCGCTCCTGGCGGCGGTGCGACCGGAGGAGATCTTCGTGGCCAAAGTGCGCGCTACCGAGCTTAGCCCCCAGGGGCAGACGCTGCTGCGCGCCGGGCAGTGGCCAGCGCTCTATGTCTATGAGGCGCCCGGCCTGCGCTTGGCCGCGCTGCCCTTCTCGCCCGACCTGGACAACTCCAATCTCTTGCTCACGGTAGACTTCCCGATTTTGATCAGCCATCTGATCGAGTGGCTGGAGCCGCAGCGCGAGCGGTCGGTCCAACTGACCTCTGGCAGCGAGCTGCCGCTCCAGGAGCTCTCTTCCGGCACCGTCCAGGTCGTAGGACCGGCAGGGACTCAGTGCAGCTATCCGAGCCCAGACCGGGCTGTGCCCTGCGGCCAGGCGGAGCGTCCCGGCTTCTATACGCTTAAGAACGGCTCGGCAGCGCTGGAGTTTGCCGTCAATCTGCCGGCCTCCGAATCGCAAGATATCGAGAGCCGGGCCGGTGCTGCCACACCTGTAGGGGTGGGTCATCTGCCTGTCCAAGGCCAGGGCAACCACAAGGGATTGCCCCTACGAGCCGCGCGGCCGCTCTGGCCCTTCCTGCTCTTGGCCGGATTGGCCCTGCTGGCTTTGGAGCTGAGCCTCTTTGAGCCCGCCTGGCGTCTGCGGCTCACCTGGCCGCTTTTGGGGAGGCACTCATGAATGGCTGGCTTGATCTACTACGTTTTGCCCATCCGTGGGCTTTGCTCCTGTTGCTCTTGCCGCTGGCCGGCTTGCTGCGGCGGCGAGTCCGAAGCTGGCCACTGCTCTTGCGACTCTCGGTCCTGACAATGCTGATCCTGGCGCTGTCCGGGCCGGGCGTGGGCAGCCAAGTGGAGACTCGCTGGGTCTACTTTCTGCTCGATCTCTCCCAGAGCACCCGGCTGGCCGATGATCCGGCCGGACTGCTGGCTCAGGTGCGCCAACTGGCCGTTCCTCGGCCCCATACCCGCTATGGCCTGATAGTCTTCGGGCGGCAGCCGCTCATCGAGCAGGGTTTCCAACCCACCATCAGCGTCCGGGAGATCCATAGCACGATTGATCCCTTGGGCTCCGATATCGCTGCGGCGCTCGAGCTGGCCCTGGACAGCTTTCCGGCCCAAGGGGGCAAATCGGTCGTGCTGCTCTCCGACGGCCGCAGCAGCGGAGGTGAGCTGGATCAGGTTCTGGCCCGCGCTAGACGCCAGGGCGTGCAGATATCCGCCTGGCCCCTGGCAGACATTCATTCGGAGTATTGGATAGCCCGGTTGCAGGCCCCGCGGCAGGTCAGCCAGCAGATGCCCTTCAGGTTGCAAGTGCAACTCTTCGCCAATAGCTATGCTCAGGGCACGCTGGTCATCTATCGCGATGGCCGACTGTTGCCCCAGATGCGCCGGAAGGTGAAGCTTTCTCCGGGGCTTAACCGGTTTTCCTTCCAGGATCAACTCGATCAAGCAGGCCTCTATCGCTATCAGGCGGTGCTGCAAGTGCCGGGGGACTCGCTGGCCCAGAATAATAAGTATACCGCGCTGGTCGAGGCTCGAGGCGGACCGCAGGTGCTGCTCATCTCGGCCAAGACGCCGGACGAGAGCGCTCTGCCCAAGCTGCTGGCTCAGGCCGGCTATGCCTATCGGCAGACGACGCTGCGCCAGTGGCAGCCCAGCGCGGTCGGCTTGCTTTCTTATCGCGCGGTGATCCTGGATAACGCTCCGCTGAGCGAACTGAACGCCGAGCAGATCGCCACTTTGACCGGCTACGTGCGCGACCAGGGGGGCGGGCTGCTGCTGATCCAGGGGCGCTCCGCGGTGCAGGGGTTTGACAACAAGCAGTTCGAGCGCATCCTGCCGCTCTCCTACGAAGGTCCACAGGAGCTGCGGCTGCCTCCCTTGGCGTTGGTGCTGGTGCTCGATCGCTCCGGCAGCATGGGCGAGGCGGCCGGCGGGGCGCGTAAGCTGGACCTGCTCAAGCAGGCCGCCTTGGGCACGGTGTCCGCGCTGGCTCCGCGCAGCCTCTTGGGCATCATCGCCTTCTCCGTGGGCCATCAATGGGTGCTGCCGCTAGGCCAAGTACCCAGCCGCGCCTCGCTGGCCCAGGCGATCGGCAAACTGACCGCCGGCGGAGGGACCGATCTCTATCCGGCGCTGCAGGCGGCGATCGGGGCCCTAGCCAAGGTCCAGGCACGGGTCAAGCACCTGATCGTCTTCTCCGATGGCAAGGTGGCCAAGGTGGGCAAGGATTTCTCGCGACTCTTCCGCCAAATTCGCGCGGACGGCATCACCGCCTCCGCGATCGCCATCGGCCCCAACGCTGACATGCAGATACTCCAAGAGCTGCAGCGGGCGGGCCAGGGAAAGATCTATCAGGTGATGGATGCCCATGATCTGCCGCGCATCACCCTAGAAGAGCTGCGCCGGGTGGTGCGCAACCGCTGGATCCAGGGGAACAGTCCGGTGCTCCCCGGTCCGGCGGTGGGGCGCTTGGGGCCGGTCGCTCCGGCAAACATCCCTCCGCTGGATGGCCATGTGCTCACCTTCCCCAAGCCGACCAGCGAGGTCGAGCTGATCACGCCGGGTCAAGGGGAGCAGCCGGACGCGCTGGTCAGCTATTGGCGCTATGGGCTGGGCCAGGTGGTGGTGCTCAATACCGATCTGGCCGGCGAGGGCTCCGGCGCCTGGGTGCGCTGGTCTGGCCTCAGCCGATTGGCGGCGCAGTTGCTGGGACAGGTCTACAGTGAGGAGCCGCCGCAACTGGCCCAGTTCAAGCTCCAGACCCACCTGTCAGGCGGGCGCCTGCAGGCCACGGTGGAAGCCCAGCGGGGGGGGCGTTGGCTAGACCAACTCAAGTTGAAAGCCCGGCTAAGCCAGGTAGGTCAGGCTGAGATTCCGCTAGTATTTCACCAGGTAGCCCCCGGTCGTTATCAGGCCAGCTCCGGGCCCTTGCCTCAAGGGGTTTATCTCTTGCAGCTCCAGGGGGTTTCGGCCGGCGGGAAAGACCTGGGCCGGCTGCGGCGGGCTCTCTCGGTGCCTTATCCTGCCGAATACCAAGCGATCGGTCTCGATCAGATGGCGCTGGTGCATATCGCGCAGCAGACGGGCGGGCGTTATCTCGAAGGCGCCGACAAGCTGCCCGCCCAGCTATTGGGCCACCGGGTGATCTATCGGAAGATCTGGCCGGAGCTGCTCCTGGCCGGCTTGGCGCTCTTCCTGGCCGACCTGATTGCCCGCAAGCTGCCGCAACGCTCTTGAAACTGTCCTACCCTACTTCAGATGAAATCCCTGGGGAAAAATATCGGCACGATAGACGCTGAGCTGGTCGGGACCGGCCGGCTGGGAGAGCGAGCCGATAAACCGATTGTCTTTAATGAAGAAATCGCTGACCAATTCTCCTATCTTCAGCGAATAGCGCTCGACCTGCAACTGCTTAGCTTCCGGCCCATTGCCAATCAGTGTGGCGGCTCCGGTGCGCTCCAGCGTCAGTGATGAGGCCAGATCCGCTCGCTCGCTGACCCCCTGACCCGGCGCGGTCTCCCCGCGCCAGCCCGAAGGCAGGACCGGCAGCTCCAGCCGGACCGCCTGGGCGTGGGCACTCAAGATCTTGGGCAGCACCAGATAAGAGCTGAAACTGCCAGCCAGGAAGAAAGGACCTGAGGGCAGCGGACGTCGCGTTTTGCTATTACCATTGATGATAGTGGCCTGCTGCAGGCCGATCTCGATCTGGATGGAGCGATCACCTAAGCCCAGCGGCCCACGGGCGACCAATGAATAGCGCTGGGGGCGGAAATCACCTCCCCACTGGATCTGCTGGCTGTAATTTATGGTAGCGTTGACGATGAGTAACCGTAGATAGAACTTCCCTTGGCTGATGAGCTCCAGACCGTCGATCGTCTGGGTCAACTGAAACTGCTCATCACTGATCACACGGCCCTTGAACCGTGCTATCAGCCGGCCTCGCTCGACCTTGGCCCGAACTGGCGGAGGATTTGGCTTGCCCTTCGGCGACGAGGCTGCCTGCTCCGGTGAACTGGACACACCGGGCTGCTGTTGGCCGGTAGGAGGAGCTCCAGCCGCAGTTGACTCGGAGGAGGCAGTGCCGTTTGAATCGAGCGAGATCAGGACGTGACCGGCCAGATCGAAATAGAGAATGGCCCAGATGCCGATCGCGACCGACAGGACCACCAGAGTTAGGTAGATGATGCTGCGCTGCCAGAGTGGCCTCATGGCTCTAAGCGGCTTCCCTAGGCGCTCGAACGGTGCGGGCAGATCAGAGCAAGCCCTGGCGCTCGAAGATGGTGGCAAACCAACCGGGCACCAGATCCTGCCGGACATCACGGGAATGTACCCCGGTGGGGCCAAAGATCTTTTCTGCCACTTGAGCGATGGCGCCCACGGCCGTCCGCAGGGTGGGGCTCAGCTCGTTCCAGGGGCGGGTGATAAACCAGATTTGCCGCAACTCGGTCAGCTTCCGGGGTACAATGATGATCAGGTCAAAGCGCTGGCCAGCTACGCCCTGGAGCGGGGGAAACTCCATACCGGAGCCGACCTTGGCGAACTGGGCGGCCACGGAGAGAGCTGGCTGGGCTCGCAGCGCCAGGATCAGGGCGTTGACTTGAAACGAAGCGGTCAGCGTTCTGGTCTCGTCTATGATCAGCACCTTGAGAGGTGCGGGCTGCGCCAGGGGCGCGTTGGCACCGAGCGCGCTCGTCCCGGTCAGGCCCAGCAAGAGCGCCAGGGCTAGCGCTCCATAACATGCCTTCTGAGCTATTCTTGATTTTGACATCTTTCGTCCACCTTTATCTTCTACTTGAGCTTACGCCGGAATCAGGCGATTGTCAAGCACCGGAGTTATAGCACAGGTGGTGCCAACGGCCGGGATTGCCCGCGTCACTGACGTGTCTGAGACCTGGCTGCAACACTATGTCAATCAGCTCTATCAGGTGCAGGAGCAGCAAGCCCCAGGGGCTGAAAAAACCGCCATCCTAGCTCATCGCTCCTCTAACTGCACTCAGCTGAGGGACTACTCATTTCCCCGAGATAGCTAAAGCTCAAAACGAACCAGGCCAGACTCATACCATCTGGCCCGTAAACATCTCGCACGACAAGGACTCAGGGTGCGGTTCTCACGAGGCGAAAGCCCAAGTCGTCGCTCTTGGCGTCGGGCGAGTCGAAGCTGCGATAGGCGACGCGGCCAGCGCCGGCGGTGTCATGCCAACTGCCGCCGCGCTCCACGCGAGCCGACCCCGACGCTGAGCCATGTGGGTCAGTCCCAGGCGAAGCCGAGTAGTAGTTCGGGTCGAACCAGTCCCAGACCCACTCCCAAACGTTCCCCGTCATGTCGTAAAGCCCATACCCGTTGGGCGCAAAGCTCCCCACCGGACTGGTATACGGGAAGCCGCCCGTGGCGTAGGTCGGATTGTAGCCGTTCGGACCCTCGTCATAGCTGTATCTCGTGTCCCCATAGTAGTTCGCCCGCGTTTCGTTGATCGTGTCCGTATAGCTCCAGGGAAAGCGATGCCCCGTTGCCCCGCCCCGCGCTGCCTTCTCCCACTCCGCCTCCGTTGGCAACCGATACCCGTTCGCGCTCCACTTCACCCCCTCCGTCTGCACATTCAGGCTCCCAGCCCGATACACTGTCGTCTGCGAGCTGTCCGTGTAGTAGGCCGGCGTCAACCCCTCCTTCTCGCTCCGCGCATTGGCCCACTTCACGGCCTGATACCACGTGATACTCTGGACCGGATGGTCCATCGCTTTACCGGAACCACTATCAGCCGCAATGTCATAGCCGTGGTCCGCAGCCCAGTTGGCCACATCATCCCACAAGCCCTTCGTCACCTCATACTTGTCCATGTAGAAAGCGCTCACCGTCACCGTGTGCACCGGCCGCTCGTTAACGTCGCCCTCGTTGAAGCTGTCCCCCATCTGAAAGCTGCCTGCCGGGATCAGCACCATCTCTGACGGTGTTTGCGGCTGGAGGAAGGAGTCAAAAGAGAACTCTTTACTGGGCCCCGGACCGCTGCTCCCTATCAGCGTCGCGGCAATCACCACCCTTTGTTCGATCTTTGTGGCGATGTTGAAGGGAATCTCCCCCTGACGCAGCCCCTTCACCCCAGGGTCCCAACTGGCATCCTGTATGTCAGAGTTCTTCGAGATGTCCTGACCGTCGGCATTGAGAGCCTGTAGGACCTTCATCTTGATCTGTGCCACGTTTGCCTCTGGTGCTTGGAAGTGTACGACGCCTGAGACAGGCTGGCCGTCCGGTGTAATATGGTTGGGGAAATCAATCGCTGTGATCTGTGGTCCCTGAGGACTAGGCTGGATCTGGGCTACCCCGATGAGGCTAAAGCCCAGGAGGGCTAATCCCACTGCGGAAATCTTGAGCATACGTAACCGCATGAAGACCTCCTTTGTGAAGTTACATCTAGGATTAAGTATATCTTACTCTTTTTTACTTCTGACTGTCAAGCGGACGGGATGCAGCCATTGACCGCAATCACCCGATATGCGTAATTAGAAGGGAACTCCGAGGGTGCCCGGGTAAAGCTGCAGACCCCCGCAGTGGAAGTAGATGGCGATCTTAAAGTGCTCACGGTTGCGGAAGCCGGGAGTACTGGCCGGTCGCTAAAGGGGCGAAAGGGGCTGTTCGGAAGCTCACCGCCCCTGCGCCTCGGCCATCTTCACGATGTCTTCGCTGGTAACCACGCACAGGTGCTCTGAGGCGTATTTCACCAAGGCCTCGTACTTCGCCAGTATCTGTCCCCGGTTCTCCTCCGAGCGCAGACGGGAGGCGTCCGGAGCATTCAAGTCATAGGGCGGCGACTTGGGCCTGGTCTTCTTTCGATCTTCATAGTAGACGAACGCCCAGGGCGTCCCACCCTGGCGGTAGAAGTTGTTCTCGTGGATGAGCGCGGTCACAAAGGGCAGTCTGTTCCCCTGCCAGGCGCTCAAAAGCTGCTGCAAGCGCTGCACCGGGTCGTACTGATCTGCGAAGGGCGTGTCCAGCTCGTTCCACCAAAACGCATCTTGCGGACCGCCGGGAACGCTCCAGCGGGTCACGCTGAAGTCGCTGGGGCGGATCAAGAGCCCGTTGATCCACTCGAAGGGCTGCTCAGGTTTCGTGCCCGTCTCGTGGTACACCACGGCCATCTGCGCGCCCATCTCGGCCAGGATTGGCAGTCCCGCCCCTCGCCAGCGGGCGTTGGCCACGCCGGCGACGACCGGCGCGCGCCCGAAGGTTTTCGCGACATAGCTGTAGCCGCCCGGCTGGTCACGCAGCAGGTCGCCGGTGGTCATGTCCAGGCGATAGGTCTCGTAGTCGCGCAGCGTTTGCGTCAGCTCGCCAGGGGACAGGCCCAGCAAGCGCCCATCGAACCCGACGTAGGTGGGAAAGGGCGGGCGCACATGATAGCTGATGGTCATCTGGCTGTTCTTCAAGCGCTCGATCAGGTCTGGGCGCTGCTCCTCGTAGAATTGGACCATCGGTGCGGTGAAGTAGAAGTCGCCGTGCACGCCGTACTTTTCGAAGAGGTCTGTCAACGCCAGCAGCGTGTCTGCGCTGTCACCCACGTGCAGGAAGTCGTGGACGTTGATCGCAAAGGTCATGTAGCCCGCACAACTTGACTGGGATTCGTTCGGCGGTGCCGAGGCAGTCTCGGAGGAGTGAGGGTCCACACCGGGGTTGGCCTGCTCCCAGGCACTGAAAGCATCGGCCATCTCGGAGTAGGTGGCCCACTGCACCCGGCCTTGAGCCACTAGCGGGTCTACAACGTCAATCAATAATCGCTCTATCAGCGCGGTGTCGAATTCGCCCGGATGCACCGTGAAGTGGAAGACGTTCACCCGGTCAGGCCGGGCAGCCGCCAGCGAAGTTTGCAGGCTACGGCCCATGAAGTCGAAATATTCCTCGTCGCTCATCTGGCGCCGTCCCGAGGCGAAGTCGGTGCGGTCAAACAGGCCCGCGGGCAGGAACACAATCTTGCCGTTTGGGTCGTGCGTGGCGAAGGCCGTCATGTCTTCGGGGTTCGGCCCGCCGGCCGGCCGCCAGGGGCTTAGGCCGGTGAGCAGGGCGCTGCCTTGCTGAGTATTGGGGTTTTTCCAGTCAGCGTTGACGTCCAGCCCGGCACAGGAGGCCGCCTCGAGCAGGCCGGGATAGAGGTTCCCGCCGCTCCAGTAGCGCACCGGAGTTTTTACCCCTACTTGATAGATGTAGCCGATCTCTTCTTTCATCACCGCACACCAAGCGTCCGGAGAAAGCTGCTCGGGGTTCTGGCCCAGATGCGCGTCTTCGTGGAAGTGGAGCGCGATCTCGTGACCGCGGGTTTCCAGATCGCTCAAGATCGAATTGCTGAAGGCAATGGCCGAGGTCGTAAACGGCGACTGGGCCTGCACGGTGAGTTTTCCGCCGTGGCGCTCGACGACCGTGGCCAGCTCGTCCAGATATTGGGCGTGGCGCTCGAAGAGCGGGCGGTTGCCGTAATCCCCGCGGCCGCCGTGGTAGCCCTGGGCGGTGATGCCCAGCGGCTCGATGTGAACGCCGATGGAGAAGAGCAGGACGGGAGCGTCGGCGGTTTGGGCCGCCAGCGCGGGGACGAAGCCGTCGAACTGGACGAAGCCGACGGCCAGCAGACCCAGCACGATCACCAATCCCAGCAGCGCGCGCCCTCTTGTTCGATTCCGGATCATCACAGGCCTCCTTTTGCAAGCTCTAAGCTGAGGGTAGTTTAGCACATGGCTGTGAACGGTGTTCGAATTTGCTGTGAAGGAACCGTGAATTTCAACCGGCCCGATCAGGCTCTATAGTGTAGCCCGGTGACTGAAGCCACAGGCTACATTTGCAAAGCCCCTGCGGGGCTAGCCTGCGCAGGCAGGCTTCGTAATACGGAGCCTGCCACTTCAGTGGCCGGGCGATCTCTCTCACGTACCCGGGATCTCCCCGCGCAGGAACTCTTCGAGATATTTCGAGACGAGCTGGTCGTTGTGGACGCCCTCGGGCAGCCAGGTCACGGGCGTGTCGGGGCCGTACACCCGGTTGGGCTCTTCATCGTTCAGCCGCGTCCAGGGCGACTTTCCGTTTCCGCCGAAGGCGGTGTTCGTGGCGTTATTGATGAGCAGGAGCGCGTGGTCGTGGTCGGGCTGGACGTGGTCCTTCAGGCTCTGCAAGCGCTGATAGGGCACTTGAATCTCCTTGATGAAGGTCGCTGCCTCGCGCTCGGCCCAGAAGGCCTCGTTCCCGCAGCCGGCGTGCAGGTGCCCCACGTGATCCACGTCGCAGCCGCCAGTGTCGTTCCGGTCCGCCGGGCCCTCCCAGTCTAGCAGCAGCACGACGGGCAGTTCTTGGTAACGGGCGAGCGCGCCCGTGGCCATCGTGATCCCGTAGGAGAACGAGGCCAGCACGACCCGCCCTTCGCTTTGGGACAACCCGGCAGCATACTCGATCACCGCTTTGAGGCCGTCCTGCTGGACAAAGCCGTCGTCGTCTTCTATTCCTGAGCTGCGCCCACGGCCGTCGGGGTCGAAGACGACCACCAAAAAGCCCAGATCGGCGTATTGCTGAGCTACGAGCGGGCGAAAGCTCTGCGAGCCCGCGCTCCGCCCACCGGGGACGAGCACGAGCGCCGGCCAGGGACCTGCGCCCCTCTGCGGCGCGTAGAGCTGGATGAAGAGCGCGGCGCCGCTGGTGGGGTTGGTCACGAACGTCTCTTGAATATCCGGGGGTCCTGAGGGCTGGGCAGACAGGTAAACGCTGAGCCCAAGCACCAGCAGCGACAACAACGCAAGTTTTCTCATGTATTCCTCCCTATTATCTAGGCGCAAGCAGCAACAGTTGCACGCTGTAGCCCGGTGTGGTCACGGCCTCTCCCTCCAGCGGGAGCGCCGTGCGTCCGTCGTGTTGGTCATCCACCTGATAGAGCTGTCCTTGATAGTCTTGCAGCGAACTCCCATCAGCGAATGTCGGGGTCCAGGTCGTACTGCTGGCCGCAGGATTGGTGATGAGCAGCGCTAGGCCGCCCCCGTCATTCTGGGCGACCAGCACCCACAGTGGGATGTCGGAGTCGGCAGCGGGAAGCTCTACCTGCAACAAATGAGGGTATTGCCGATAGAGCTGCGACCAGAGGCGGAAGGCGTATGCATCGGGCTTGTAGCCGCCCTGCACATCGAATAGGCCGGGGCCACCGTCCTGTCGGCTGTTGCCCCGTTGACCGCCGCTGCCTCCCAAGGGTGAACCCCGGTAGTAGTAGGCGCGCTCGATTTGAGCGTACTGCATGGCGATCCAGGCGGTGGTAAGCAGGCTGGCACCCTGCGCACTGCCGTAGAGTTGCGTGCGTTCCTGCGAGGAGAGCAGAGAGCCGTCCGGGTTGGATTTGGAAAGCCCATAGGCATCCACGATCACCTCGGTGTCCGAGAAGTAGCCCGTGCCGGCCCAAGGCATGTTAGCATAGGGGCCGGTGCCGTCGAGCAACTGCCGGTAGGCCTCGGTCGCTTGAGACCACAAACTGGGATCGTTGTTGAACAGGTGCCAGCCTAACCAGTCCGGCTTCAGCCCGCGGTCGAACAGCTCTGTGAGCAACTCGCGCGACCAACGGGCATTTCCCTGAAGCACCTTCATCGTCTCCCTACCGGAAAAGCCGGGCCCGCCGATCTTCAGCTCCGGGAAAGCAGCTTTGAGCGCCGCATAAGCCTTTGCCCAGAAGGCAACAAACGCCTGGCCGCTGCGGTCCCAGAAGTGCGTCCCGGGAAACTCCGTCCAGAGGTCCAAGTACCGGAAGGTCTGCTCAGCGCCACCCCAATGCAGATAGCGCCCTGCAACCTTCTGGGCGGCGACGATCCAGTTGTCCTCCTGCACCGTGTTCTGCGGTCCCTTAAAATCGTGGGGAGGCTGTTGATTACTCCACTCCCCGCCCAGACGCAGGAACGGTTCAAGGCCGCCGCTCAAATAGCTCTGGAACTGGGCATCGCTTGGTCCCCAGTGATAGTTGGCCTCATCGTGGGGATCGCAGCCCTCCCAGGAGGGATAGCTCGGTCCGCCACAGTTAAAGATGCCCTCCATGTCCAGCCGGTCATCGTAGTAGTCGTTGTTGCGCACGCTGAGCACGCCGATCTCCTGATATTGGGCAGTCAAGTTCGGCGCACTGAATCCGCCATTGGGATCGGGACCGGAGATGACGCCCAGCAGAGGCTTGACGGTGGGATCGGTCGGATCCACCGCACCCACGGGGATGGTCAGCATCGTCGTCCGCTCGGCAGGGGTGCCGGCCAGTGCCCGTCGAGCAATATCGCCGGACTGGGCGGCCTGCGCGTCAGCGCCGGAGGCCCACAGATTGAGCGGCCGGGCGCTGCAACTGCTCAGCACGAGCAGCATCAGCGCTCCTAGCCCGATGATTAATGTCCGTTTGAGGTGCATTGCAGCCTCCTTGCGCTCTTAATTATACCCAGAGTGTATCATGCTATTGTGAACGATGCGCGAACGCGCTGTGAATCTGCGGTGAATTCTCGCCTCCGGCGCTCCAGCGGTCCGAGCAATCATTGCCCTGCCGGAGCCACAGGTCTTATAATAATATTATGCAGTAAGGAGGAGATAGCGCTGGCCACCCTGTTGGTCGTAGATGACGAGCTCAAGCTCCGCGAGCTGCTGCGCGAGTATTTTCAGCAGGCCGGCTTCTCCATCCGCACCGTGGCAACCGGCGAGGCCGCCTTGGCCGACCTGGACCGTGCGCCCGTGGATCTGGTCATCCTGGACTGGATGCTCCCCGACATGGAAGGTCTGGAGGTGACCCGCCGCATTCGCCAACGGGGTAAGATCCCCATCATCATGCTCACCGCTCGCGCCGAGGAGGCCGACCGGGTGGTGGGGCTGGAGATGGGCGCGGACGACTATGTCGTAAAGCCCTTCAGCCCCAGAGAACTGCTGGCTCGCGTCAAAGCCGTGCTGCGCCGCGCCGGCGAGGAGGATGGCCCGTCTGCCAAGCTCAAAATCGGCCCTTTCTTGCTCGATGAGGCCGCCCGCGAATTGTACCTGGATGGTCGCCTGCTGGAGCTAACGGCTATGGAGTTCAACTTAATAGCTTATTTGCTTCACCATCCCCGTCGGGTCTTCAGTCGCATCGAACTGCTGCGCGCCCTGGCCGGCAATAGCTATGCCGTCTTCCCTCGCACCATAGACGCCCATATTAAGAAGCTGCGCCAGAAGCTGGAACCCGATCTCAAACATCCGCGCTACCTGATCACCGTGCATAGCGTAGGCTATAAACTCGTCATTCCCCCAGAAACGCCATCGTCATGATTGGCTTGCGCTGGAAACTCTGGGGACTGGTGCTGGGCACGATTCTCGTGGTGCTCGGCGGGGCGACCCTGATCGGCCGGCACTTGATGCAAATCGAGATCGGTCGCTACGTCAGTGCGAAGCACCGTCAGACGGCGATGAGCATCGCTCCGGTATTGGCCGATTTCTATCAGAGTCACGATGGTTGGAGCGGCATCAGCGGTCCGGAGGGGGTCGGTCCCTTGCCATCCCGTAGGCAGGGCAAGCCCTTCCCCAAGCTGCCTCCCAACTCGCTCAAGCTGCAGTTTCGGCCGCTGATATTGCATCAGCGCCTGATCGTGGCCGACAGTCGAGGCAATGTCCTGGCCGATTCGATGCGGACTTTGGTCGGTCAGGTGTTGAATGCCGCCGAGCTGGCCAAGAGCGCGCCCATCACCGTAGGCGGCCAGACGGTGGGCTATCTGCTGGTAGGGGCAAAGTCCTCCATCGAAGCGGGCAGCTTGGAATCGCTCTTTCGCCGCCGCCTGACCTCCATCTTGCTGCTTTCCGGTGGATTGGCCGGTTTGCTGGCTCTATTGCTGGGAGGAGCGATCGCCGCGCGCTGGGTGGGAGCCCTGCGCTCGATGAGGGCCGCCGCCCACAAGATCGCTTCCGGTGAGTTCTCCGGCCGCGTGGCAGCGAACCGGCGAGATGAGCTGGGGCAGTTGGCTCGGGAGCTCAACACCATGGCCGAGCAGCTCCAAAAAGCTCAGCGACTGCGCCGCCAGACGGTGGCGGACATCGCCCACGAGCTGCGCACCCCTCTGGCCGTCATTCAGGGCAATCTGGAAGCCATGGCCGAGGGCATGATCCCGTTAAATACCGAGCGCATCCGTTCTATTCATGAAGAGGCGCTGCTGCTCACCCGGCTGGTGGAAGACCTAAGGACCCTCTCGCTGGCCGAGGCCGGAGAGCTCTCGTTGAAGCTTGCCCCCTTGCCCCTGGACCCCTGGCTGCGGGCGCTGCTTCAATCCCTTCAGTCTGGCCTAAAGGCCAAACAGCTCAGCTTGACGACCGAAATCGCGCCGGGGCTGGTCGGCTTGGCCGACGCCCAGCGCCTGCGCCAAGTCCTGCTCAATCTGCTGAGCAACGCCATCCAGCACGCCCCGGCAGGCGGGCAGATCGAGCTGCGGGTCTGCTCCCAAGGGAGCCAAATCCTGCTCGAAGTGAGCGACAACGGCGTCGGCATTCCGCCTGAGGAGCTGCCCCATCTCTTCGACCGCTTCTACCGCGGCCGGCGCTCGCGGCTGCGTCCGGGGAGCACCGGACTGGGTTTGGCCATCGCCAAAGCGCTCGTTGAGGCTCATGGCGGGCGAATCTGGGCCAAGAGCGCAGCGGGGCAAGGCACGACCTTCGCGCTCAGCTTGCCGCGGGAGGTGCCGCATTAATTATAGCTTGGAATGGCTGCTACCCGGCTAGGCGGCTTTCCCGCCCATATAGACGGCCAGATCGGCCACGCGGCAGGCATAGCCCCACTCGTTGTCATACCAGGCCAGCACCCGCGCCAGCCGCTCGCCGGTGACTTCGGTGAAGGGCGCATCCACGATGCTGGAATGCGAATTGCCCTTGAAGTCCGAGGAGACCAGCGGCTCGTGCGAGACGGCGAGAATATCTTTCAGGCTCTCTTGCGCATAGCGCTCCAGAGCTTCGTTGATCTGCGTTGCACTGACGGTCTGCTTGAGCAGGATCACGAAATCGACCAGCGAGACGGTGCTCACCGGCACGCGCACTGAGATGCCAGAGAACCGCCCGGCCAGCTCCGGAATGACTCGCTCGACCGCCTGAGCCGCGCCGGTAGTAGTGGGTATGCTGTTGATCGCCGCGGCGCGCGCCCGCCTCAAGTCCTTGTGAACCAGATCCAGCAGCCGCTGGTCGTTGGTATAAGCGTGTATGGTGGTCATCGTCCCGTATTCGATGCCGAACTCGCGATGCAGCACGTAGGCCAGCGGCGCCAGGCAGTTGGTGGTACAAGAGGCATTGGAGATGATCCGGTGCTGGCTAGGATCATAAGCCTGCTCGTTGACGCCCATCACGATGGTTAGATCTTCGTCTTTTGCCGGCGCGGAGATGATCACCCGCCCGGCTCCCGCCTGCAGGTGCTTCTCGGCCAGCGCCCGCTCACGAAAGAGCCCGGTGGACTCGATGGCGATCTCCACCCCCAGCGTCTCCCAGGGCAGTAGCGCCGGATCGCGCTCCTTGAGCACCTGAATCTGGCGGTCGTCAATGAGCAGCTGATCGTCTTTCGCCTCCACCCGTCCGGGATAGCGCCCATAGTTGCTGTCGTGCTTGAAGAGGTGCGCATTGGTCTTGGCGCTGGCCAGATCGTTGATGGCCACGATCTCCAGCCGCTCAGGGTGGCGCAACAACATCGCCTTGAGGATCTGGCGTCCGGTCCGTCCGAAACCATTGATAGCTACTTTGGTCATGGAACAGCTCCTTTCTCTTTTCGTTGACAAGCTGGCAGCTCAGGGCATTTACGCACCTTACCGGCTGACGAACTCACCTGCAAACCGGAGAATGACGCTCAGTCGGCCGCCAGGCGATGGGCCAGCTTGAGCAGCTCGCGGTCGATCCTTTTCCGTCGCCTCAAGCATTCCGAGAACTTTTTGGTGATAATCGCGTTCCCCTGCAAGGCCACCATCTGGCCCGAGCTGCCGTCCAAGAGCCGATCAACCGCCGCGGCGCCCAGGCGCACCGCCAGCAAGCGGTCGAAGACCGAAGGTGACCCACCGCGCTGCACGTGGCCCAGCACGGTCACCCGGATCTCATAGTCGATCTGCTGCGCGATCTCCCGGGCGATCTGGTAGCCGGCAGAGCCCTCCGGGCACACCCCCTCGGCGACCACGATGATCGAGTGCTGTTTGCCCAGCTCCTCACCGCGCTTGATGCGCGACACCACCCAGCGGAGATCAAGGGGCACCTCCGGGACCAGGATGATCTCCGCCCCGGCAGCCAGACCGGCAGCCAGGGCCAAGTAGCCGGAGCGACGGCCCATCACCTCCACCACGAAGGCCCGCGAATGTGAGGTCGCCGTATCGCGAATGCGGTCTATGGCCCGTATCACGGTGTTCAAAGCCGTATCGACGCCGATGGCCATATCGGTGCCGGGAATATCGTTGTCGATCGTGGCCGGGATGCCGATGGTGGGCAGTCCCAGCAGGTGCAGCCGTTGGGCCGCCCGAAAGGAGCCGTCGCCTCCGATGACGATCAGGCCGATCAGACCCTGATCGCGCAGGATGGCTCGGGCTTGGCGCTGGCGCTCCGGGCGCTTGAACTCCTCGTAGCGGGCGGTTTGCAGGATCGTCCCTCCCCGCTCGAGTATGCCACCCACCCGCGAACGGCTCAGCTCGATGAACTCCTGCCGGACGATGCCGGCGAAGCCATGACGGATGCCGACTACCTCCGCCCGGCGCGCCAAGGCCTCGCGGGTCACCGCCCGCAGGGCCGCGTTCATGCCCGGCGCGTCGCCGCCAGAGGTCAACACCCCGATGCGCTGCATAGCCCACCTACCTTCGTGATACCACTTTATCCGACCAGATCGGCCAGCAGGCGTAGATAGTCGCGCAGCTCGCGGGGGACGAGAAAATGCTGCTTGATATGCCGATAGCCGTTCTCGCCCAACCGCTCGCCCACCTGGGGGTGGGTGAGCAGATACTCCCAGCGGTCGGCCAGCTCCTCGGCAGAGCCGGCCAAGAAACCGGTTAGACCATCTAACACCTGTAGCTTGATGCCTCCGGCGGGGGTGGCCACCACCGGTTTGCGCTTCCACAGCCCCTCCGCCACCACCAGGCCAAAGCCTTCACGCAGCGATTTCTGCACGATGATGTCCGCCCGCCGCTGCAGGGCGTTGATCGCCTGATGGGAGCCGGAGGGCAGCTCGATGATATGAATCTCCGGATCAGCGCCTGCCCGCGCCCGCACCTCGGACAAGACTTCCTGGCCCTCCGGATCGTCGGAGGCGCTGCCGCCGGCCAGCACTAGACAAGTATCAAAGCGCTTGCGATGATTAATCCGTGCCTTGAAGAGCCGGTAGGCTTCGATGACCCCCAGCGGATCCTTGAAGCGGTCGAAGCGCGAGACCTGCAAGATCACCCGTCGGTCATCCGGAATGCCCAAGTTGGCACAGATATCGGCGATCAACTCCTGGGGCAGCTCGCGATTTTTCTCCGAGAGCGGGTCGATAGATGGGGGGATGATATGCTGGTGGATGAGCAGATTTTGCGCGAAGTCGGTCAAGGAAAAGATCGCTTCATCATACTGATTAGCGTAGTCAACCAGCAATTCCCAGGCGCTGCGCTCCGGCCGGTTGAGCAGGACACGAGGTGCAGAATGGGACAGGTCAATGTGACAGCGCCAGATCCATTTGCTGCCTGGTGGACGACGGCCGACCAGCGCCATCGGTTGGGGGTCGTGGATCATGACCACATCGGCGCCCAGGTCCAGCCGCTTGGCGTTCTGCTCGTTGACCTGCTGATAGAGCGCGTACATCTCCGGGGTGATCACCGTCGGCCGGCCCTGCAGGGCGTTATGAAAAGCCTTGGTGACCCGAAAGAACTCCGGCGGCCCTTGGATGGCCTGCCAGTCGGCCTGCAGGCCCAGGTCGTTGAAGAGGGGCAGTAAGCAGGAGAGCAGCTCGGCCACTCCGCCTCCATCTTTGGTCGAATTGAGGTGCAGCAGCTTGAGCCCACTGAGGCGTCGGCCCAGCTCATGCACCTCAGCGAGGATCTCCGCTGCGGCAATCGTTTGATAATCGGCGAGCTTTCTGCTCATTAGCGCCGGCCTGGCCCCAGCCAGCCTCAGACCTGCATCCGCCTCCCTATTCAAAGTGAAGATTGCTGGTTGCGGCGGATGATAGCAGCGGGGCTTGGAGCTGTCAAGGGAGTTCCTTGTCCCATTAGAATGGTCCGAATCGCAGGCGACTCCAGGGGATGCCGGCTGACGCTTGAAGAACTATAGACCGGCAGTTAGAATTTGACAGACGGCAATGAGTGAACGGCGCAAGCATCTCACCATAATCACCGGCGTACTGGCGCTGGGGGCCCTGATTTTATTGGCCGCAGGGCTCTCCAGTGTGCGATTTCCCGCCAAACATTTCCGACAGTTGCTGCAAAGCCCCGCCGGGCCCACCTTCAGCGGGTCGCTGGGACCGGGGGCCGCCTCCGGGCAGAGCTTCTGGATCTTGTTGGCCGCCTTTTTCTTCCTCTGGGCGCTGATCATCCTGTTGGTCTATCGCTTGCACCGCAGCCGGCGCCGGCCCGAATACGAGCTGGTCCACGAGCAGCCCCCGCAAAGCCGCTGGATGGCCTGGCTGGTCTTCATCCTGTTGCTGCTGGGACTGGTAGCCCTGGGCCGCTGGTTGTTCATCCATCTGGGACAGCTCCAGCAGCCCAGCCCCGCGCTCCAGTTGCCAGCCGCGCCGAAGCCGCCGCCGCCGCACTCACCCTCCCCGGTTGAGCCTACCCTGCAGCAGGGCCATTTCCCCGGTTGGCTGGGCCTGACCCTTGGCGGCTTGCTGCTACTCACCCTGGCCAGCGGGCTGGGTTGGCTGATCTGGAGTCGCTGGGCCGAGCGGCTGGAGCGCAGCGATGATCAGATCTCGCAACTGGCCGAGTTAGCCGGTCAGGCCGCCCGTCAGCTCGAAGCCGGCTCGGCGCTGCAAGATGTCGTCCTACGAGCCTATCACCAGATGAGCCAGGTGCTGAGTCGCCGGGCCAATTTGGCCGCATCCCAACTGCGCCAGCTCACCCCGCGCGAGTTCGAGGCTGCCCTGGGGCGGGCCGGGATTCGTAGCGCCGACGTCACCCGGCTCACCCGGCTCTTTGAGCTGGTGCGCTACGGAGAGTATCATGTCGATGAGGCCCAGCGCAGCGAGGCGCTTAGTTGCCTGCACTCCATCGAACAGAGCTATGGAGCAACAGAAGATCATGGCGGAATCTTGGGGACAACGGCTTAGACGCCTCTGGCTGGGCAGCGGCCTGTTTCTGCTGCTATTGCTGTCTGCCGCTCTCTTGTGGCGCCTCTGGCCCTTCCTGTTGGCCTTGCCCGACCTGCTCTATTGGACCTTGTTGGTCCTGGTGCTCTTCAGCGTCGCCGTAACGGTATTCCCCTTCTGGCGGCGCCGGAGCCCGCGCCGGCGGGCTAGGCCGGAGCTGCTGGAGCAAAGGGCTAACTGGGGTCGCGTCCGGCAGTTGGCCTGGCAGATCAACCGGGCGAGCGAGTACGGTGCCCTGCGCGTGGGGCCGCGCCGCGAATTGCGCCGCCTGGCCCGGCGGCTGATCGCCATTCGCCGGGGCGTCCCCCAAGCCGAAGCGCGCCGGCTCTTGCAGGCCGGCGGCTGGTCGGGAGATGAGCGACTGGAGAGAGTCCTGAGCCAAACTGAACCCGCCCTTCATTTTGTGCGGCTGACCCGCCTGGGCCGTCGCTTGCTGGGCCGCAGCCCTCAAGATATACAATATCAGCAGGCACTGCAGCACGCGGTGCAAAGCCTGGAAAATTACAGTCGAGAGGAGTTTACTCATGCTCAGTCCTCAGACGCTCAGCGTCAAGGCTCTGGCCGAGAAGACCGATAGAATCATCACCGAAGTGGAAAAGGCGGTCATCGGCAAGCGCCCCTTGTTGCGCCAGGTGCTGCTGGCAGTGCTGGCTGGAGGACATCTGCTCTTCGAAGATTATCCCGGTCTGGCCAAGACTCTTATCGCCAAAAGCTTCGCTCAGGTGCTGGGGCTGGAGTTCAAGCGCATCCAGTTCACTCCCGATCTCTTGCCCGGCGATGTCACCGGCGCCTACGTTTTCGACCGCCGCTCCAGCGAATTTGTCCTGCGGCGAGGGCCGATCTTCGCCCAGCTCGTCCTGACCGATGAGATCAATCGCGCTTCGCCTAAGACGCAGAGCGCCTTGCTGGAAGCGATGCAGGAGTATCAGGTGACGCTGGAGGGCGAGACGCTGCCGCTGCCACGACCTTTTATCGTTCTGGCCACTGAGAACCCCATCGAATTTGAAGGCACCTTCCCGCTGCCGGAGGCTCAGCTGGACCGCTTCCTGATGAAGTTGCAGGTCGGCTATCCCAACCCGCAGGAGGAGGCAGAAATCCTGCTCAGGCGCCAGGCGCGCCAGCGGGACGAAATCGAGCTTGAAGCGGTAATCACCCCGGAAGAGCTGCTGCAGATGGCTCAAATGGTAGAGACAATTCACGTTCATCGGGACTTAATTAATTATATCGTCTCTATCGTGACCGCCAGCCGTTCCGACGAGCAGTTGGAGCTGGGGGCCAGTCCGCGGGCCTCGCTGGCGCTGCTCAAGCTGGCGCGGGCCGGTGCGGCGCTGGAAGGGCGGGAGTATGTCATCCCGGACGACATCAAATCGGTCGTCCGGCCGGTCCTGGCCCATCGGCTGATCTTGAAGCCTGACATGTGGGCACGGGAGATTCCCATCGAGAGCGTCATAGACCGCATCGTGCGCACCGTGCCCGTGCCCACTATCGAATGAGACTGAAGAGAACCGGGCGCTGGTGGCTGCTGGTCAGCCTGGCCTTGCTGCTTGTTTTATCCGGTCTGGCGCTGCGCTCAGGCCACCTGATCGCCCTGGCCTTGCCACTGCTGATCGTGCTGGCAGCCGGCATCTATCAGGGATTGGACACGCGACAACTGCGGCTAGAGGTCCACCGCTCGCTCAGCCGCAGTCAATTGCCAGCCGGCCAGCCGGCCAGCGTGGGACTAGAAGTACTTAATACCGGAACCGATCTGGATTCTGTCCGCCTGCGTGATCTGACCCCGCTGGGGCTGACGGTCACCAGCGGCGAGACAGAGCATCGGGGGGCACTGGCGCAGACCCAGCGCTGCCGCTGGGAGTATACCGTCCAGGCGGAGCGTGGCCTCTTCGAGTTTGGCGCCCTGCGGGTCCAGGTTCAGGATTGGCTCGGTCTGACCCAACTGGAGCTGGACCTGCCGGCACCGGGCCGCCTGGCGGTGCTGCCGCGGAGCGTCGTGCTTGATCCCATCGCCATCCGACCGCGGCGCACCCGCGTTTATGCCGGCACGGTCAAGGCGCGTGAGTCTGGTGCCGGCATCGAATTCTTCGGCACACGCGAGTACCAGCCGGGGGACGAGCTGCGTTGGATCAACTGGAAGGCCTCCGCCCGCTACCAGGCCCTCGGGCAGGCCAAGCTGATCAGCAACGCCTTTGAGCAGGAGCGGGCGTCCGACGTGGGGATCGTTCTAGATGCCCGTCAGGCCAGCTATCTGCGTGATGGTCAGGGGCTGTTCGAAGCGGCGATTGTGGCTGCCGCCTCGGTGGCCAGCTCGCTGCTCGAGAGCGGCAACCGGGTGGCCCTCTTGATCTACGGTGATTTTCTCTCCTGGACGATGCCCGGCTATGGCGCGCGCCAGCAGCAAAAAATCCTGCAAGCGCTCACCGCGGCGCGGCCGGGTAAGAGCGCCGTCTTTGCCGAGCTGGACAACCTGCCGGTGCGGCTCTTCCCTGCCGGCTCGCAGATCGTGATACTCAGCCCGCTCTTGCCGGACGACCCGCCGTTCATCGAGCACTTGCGCGCCCGAGGTTATCAAGTGCTGCTGATCAGTCCCGACCCGATCTCTTTTGAGCTGCCGCGGCTTGAGCTGCGCCTGCCGGAGGTGCAACTGGCCCTGCGGATCGCGCGACTGGAGCGGGAGGCGACGCTGACCCGGTTGAGGCGGGCAGGCGTGCGGGTGGCCAACTGGGAGATCGAGCGCCCCCTGCGCGCCGCGCTGCGGACGGCGCTGGCCCGGAGGTGGACCAGGTGGGCCAAGTGATGAATCCGGATCGGCTGGCCAGGATCATCCTGGCGCTCAGTGTAGGTTTTTTCGCCTTGGCGCTCGGTTTACGGGGCTTGTCGGGTGGGCTGGTAGCTGCGGTACTCTGGGGCCTGCTGGGCCTGGCCGGCCGAGCGGACGAGCGGCGCGGTCAGTTGTGGGATGGGCTGCTGCTCACTTCGGGCACCGCGCTAGCCGCCTGGGGCGTGCTCCAGGGCGCGCAACCCTTGCTGCTGGGTCTGGCGCTCATCGGGACGCTGGCGCTCTGGGTGCTGAGGCCTGCCGTCCGGCGGGAGGCAGACCTCCGGCTGTGGCGGTTGGGAAAACTGGTACTGCTCGCCGGGCTCAGCCTGATCTTGGGGCTCTATCTGCCGCTCAAACTCAGCTTCCCGGCCGCCTTGGCCTTGGCGGCGCTGGGCGCCGGTGGGCTGCTGGCAGTGCTGAAGAGCGCCGGGCGGCTCAGTTGACTACTGCGACCAAGTGGCCTAGAATCGGCCGACCTGTCACTTAAGGAGCGATCCAATCATGGATGGTAAGTTGAGCAAGTTTATCGAAGCCCTCGATCATCCCGACGCCACCTATCGCCGAGAGGCGATCTGGCAAGTGGGTCAGCGGGGGGCTGTCGAGGTCGTCCCGCGGCTGCGGGCCATGCTGCTCGATAAAGAAGAGGATCCTTATGTCAAGAGCGAAGCCATCCGGGCTTTGCGCAAGATTCCGGGGGAAGCCGCTGCTCATGCCTTGCTGAAGGCGGTAGAGCCGTCCTTTCCTTGGACGGTGCGTTTGCAGGCGGTCTATGGGCTGGCCGAGCGGCACAGTTCCAGCGGGCAAAGCCGTTTGGCGCGGCTGGCCCGTCAGGACAAGAATCCCACCCTGCGTCGGGCGGCCGCCGAGGCGCTGGAAGCCCTGCGCCGGCCGCGCGCCGCTCCCTATGATTGAGCAGGACCGCACCGGCGCAGCCTAAGAGTTGCTTTACCTGCACAGATCAGGAATATTGGCTTTAGTGATGTCCCGCTCAGCCGCCGATGATGATCATCAGTTGGAAGACCGGGGCGCTCAGGCTTTGTAAGGGTCCTCCGCCGACTATCTGGCCACCGGACAGACGCCAATCGTCCAGGCTGAAGGTGATCAGCCAGCCGCCCCCCACCCGCAGGCCGGCGAAGGGCAAGAGCTTGAACTCCATATTGAAATAGGGCAAGGCGAAGATGAAGGAGCGGCGGAGCTGCACGGTCAGTGGACGCGAGATCAAGCTGCTAAAATTCCCCTGAGGCGTCTTGCTCAGCCGCAGTGCCCAATCCCCTCGGCCCACGATTGTCCCTAGCCAGAGGCCCATCTGAGCGGTCCGTGAGACGGCGGCCAGTTGCTCTAGCAGCAGGCCGGAGTAATGCAGCGAGAGTGAGGCCTGATCAAATTCGGCGTTAGTTTGCAGGGGCAAGGTCCAGTGGCCTTCGGCGCCTAGACCACCGAACCGCAACCGGGAACCTACTAGACCTGCGACGCCTTGCATCAGAAAAACCTTGCGCCCGCCAAGAGTCAGGTCCCCAGGGAACCGAATGCCCTGCAGGCTGGCTGCCAGATCGCTCAGATTGAGCAGGGCGCCCAGGTAGACCGGTCCCCCTCCGATGTTAAACAGGCCCCCCTCGTCGGCCCGCGCGCTGGGAGCGAGAAGCGCCAGCGCTGCCAGCAGGAGGATCAGAGCGGCCCGAAAACCCCTACCCGAAACGGAGGGGGGAGTTGCCCCGCTCCGTCTCGAGAAGGAGATCCGGCAGGCTGCCTGAATATCTGCGGAATATCTTCGGCTACTGCTGCGCCGCATGATCCAACTCCACGCTAATCGAGCCATTCTGCGTGCGCAGCTTCAGCGTACGGTCACCCGCGCCCAACAGCGCATGCGCCTGAGCGCCCCTCGACCGATTGGCCCGCTCGACCGCCCCAGCCGGAAAACCGATCATCTCCACGTTGCCCGTGGAGCTAGTTGCACTGATCTTCAGATCGGTGGTCTGGATCAACTGCACCTGGATCCTGCCGTTCTGAGCCTGGATCTGCCCTCCTCGCGGCTGAATCAGGCTGAGCTCTATGCTGCCGTTAGTCGTTGAGACGTCTATCGGACCAGCGGTCAATGCTCCCCCGATCGAGCCGTTCTCGGCCGAGAGGTGCGCCTCGCCCTGAAACTGCACCTCGATGCGCCCATTGGTGGAGCGCAGCTCGGCGAGCGAGGATCTGCCGGTCAATGAGACGCTTCCGTTGACTGTGGTCAACTCGATGGCCTCCGAAGCGGAGAGCCCTGTGGCGCTCAGCCGACCGTTGACTGAGCGGGCTCCGGCCCGTTTGAGCGTGGCGGGGACGAGCAGGGTGAAGTTGACCCGTGGCGCGTTTCCCCAGATGCCCCAAGGGATCTGGACGTGTAGCGATATCTGGTCGCCTTGCCGGTCAGTCAGGACTTTGATCTTCTTCAAGCGGGCCTGGGCCTGCTCTTTAGTCGAGCCGTAGGCGATCTTTTCGATCTGCAGCGAGACGGAGCTGCGCCCGCTCTCCCCTCGGATCTCGATCTGACCGTTGATATTTTCGATCGAGAGATCCAGGTCGACCGGATCGGCCAGTGCAAGCGCCTTGGTTTCCCGAGTGGTGGCTTTTATGGCTGAGAAAGGGTTAAGGGTAACCTCACAGGAGGAGACCGCCGCGGTGGCCGCCAGCAGCAAGATCGAGATCAGCAGGATGCGCGTCACGGTGTCTCCCGCCAGACGTATGCCAGAGCTTCGGGTAAGGGGGTGTCCCAGGTGATGTCATCTGGAACGAGGTTTTGGACATTGTGGAGGTCCTTCCGGACCGCGACCAGGAACGGATCTCGTGCTAGGGGGATGATTGGAAGATCCTCCACCAGGATCTGCTCAATCTGTGAGATGATTTGCTTTTTCCCCTCCAATGTAAGGAACAGGCCATTTAGTTGCTGGATTAATGTGTCTAGTTTCCGTTGCGTGGCCGACAGCTCCGCCGGTTTCTTGTCGATGTCCGAGAAGCGATAGAAATGTTCATCGCTCTGGGAATAAAAGATGTTGAAGGAGGGACTCGGGTCATAGCTCTCCCCCGGGTGGAACATGGCCGCCTGAAAGTGAGCGGGCCGACTGAAGGCTGCCCCATATTCTCGGTTGGGAATGGGCTTTAGCTCGACAGCAAGACCTACCTGTTTCAGCGCTTGCTCCAGGTACTGGCCCACGGCAGCAAATGTTTTGCTTCCTTGGACGGTGAACAGCTCGAAGCGAAGTGGTTGACCGTTGAACTCCCGTATCCCATTGCTGCCGGTCTTCAGTCCCATCTGATCCAGAAGCACCTTGGCCTGAGCCAGATTTACGTCCGGTATAAGATGATCCGGATCGTAGAAAAGCGAGAGGCGACGGATGAAGCTGAAGTCAGGGAAGGCCAATCCACCTGACAACTGCGCCGCCAACTGCGCCCGATTGATAGCCAAGTTGACCGCCTGGCGGAAACGAGGATCTCGGAAGACTGCACCAAGCTTAGGATCATCTTGGTTGAAGATGAGCATGAAGGGCAGAGCCGGGGCGGTACGGAGCACCGGAAATCCTGCACTCTGCAATTGAGCCATCGCTTTAGTCAAACTGACTATATAGGTCAGAACCTGCAGGTCGGTCTCGCCCTTCTTGAAGAGCTCGAGCGCCTGATTCCCATCCTTGACGAAGCGAATGGTGAGCTGATCCAAATAGGGCAGTGACTGACCCTGTTGGTCCACCTGCCAGAAGTGAGGATTTTTCGCCAGCACGATCTTCTCAGTCGTCTTGAAGATGAAACCCGTGCGCACGATCTGGCTGATATGAAACGGTCCCAACCCGGCGAGTTTATCCAGCGGGGTGTCCAGGGTCCAGGTCTGTTTGAGCCGGTTGATCGGGACGCTCCCCAGCAGGTGTTGAGGCAAAATCTCGATGAGGGCCAGTTGATCGAGAGGAATGGGCCCCGGCGCGCTGATCTTCACCGTGGATTCATCGAGCTTCTCGATCCGGAACTGCTGCTTGATCTGCGCTGGGAGACCCAGGATAGTCTGCAAGTTCGGATTGAGATAGAGCCCGAAAGAGAAGACCACGTCATCGGCCGTAAAGGGTGCACCATCGGACCATTCCAGACCCTGACGCAGGTGGAAGGTGACCGATTTGCCATCTGGGGAGAGCGTATAACTGGCGGCCAAGGCCGGCTCAATCTTCCGGGCGATGCGATTGATCCGGATCAAGGGGCTTAGGGTGAGCTCAGTGATAGGATTGATGGAGAAGAGGGGGTTGAGCGTAGGTGGTGCGGAGGGAAGCGCAAAGGTCAGGCTGCCGCCCGGCTTCCCTGGCTGGGGGATGAGCGGCGGACCGATGACCTGCACCTGGGCTGAGGTCTGAGAGACCGATCCCAGTGAACAGAGCGAAAGGACGAGCACGACGATGATCGCTGCACGTAGGTACTTCATGACATTCATCTTGACCTCCTAGCAAATATGATCGAGCTCATTGTTTCGGCTGCACACGAATGGAAATCCCGCCCATCTGAGTGGAGAGCGTCAGGCGATCGCGCCCCTCGCCCAAGCGGACCGACAAGCTGGCCCCTGGCCAGTTGCTGCTGCGCTGCGCGTGAGTGCTTGGGTCAAATGCCCAAAAAGTGATCCCACCGAGCTGGGTCTGTGCCTCGATGCTCACCGAGCGCGAACTCAGCAGGCGCACGGCGATACTCCCCAACTGAGTGTCGGCCGAGACGCTCGGTCCACTGACCGTATCCAGCCTGATCGAGCCCATCTGAGAGCTGACCGTGCCCCGCTCCTTAAAAGCGACCTGGCGTAGGCGGACGTCCCCGGCTTGCGTTTCCAGGCGTGCCCGGCTGAAGGTCGAGCGCTCGACCACCAGTTGACCCGCTTGAGTGGAGAGCTGAGCCTGCCCCACCGAAGAATCCTGAAGTTGTAGGTCTCCCGCTTCGCTGCTCAGTTCCGCCGTCTCCAACCGGACGCCGCTGACGGTCAGCGTGCCGACTTGAATGTCTGCGGTGAGCCTCCCGCTGAGGCCCGACACGGTCACTCGACCGATCTGCTGCTCCAGATCCAGCGTCGCCCCCACAGGCACTTTGAGGGTGTAATCCACCCAACCCAATCTATCGGCCAGCAGGCGGGGAGGCAGCAGCTCAAAGTGACCTACGCCCATCTCGCTGGGTCCCTCGGTGCGAATGTGGATCTCATTGGCGCTCTGCTCCACGATGATCTTGATCTTATCCAGCGGCAGACCGCGGACCTTCTTCTCGGCCTGGATGAGCAGCGTGGGCCGCAGGACGACGAAGCCCGCTTTGCCCCAGCTCTCGATGGTAATCGAGCCCACCAGGTTCTCTAGCACGATCCGTTGCCCGGAATAGGGAATATTCTGAGTGAAGGTCTGCGAAGCGTCAGCGTTCCCCAGGTCGAGCGTTCCTAAGACCGGTCCGGTGACCAGGCCGATCAGGTTGCAGCCGCTAAGGGCCACCAGCGAGAGCAAAGCGCCGAACAAGAGAGCGAGCGGGCGCCAGCGGGCTTGCACTTTTCTAAATCTATCTCGCACGATTGAGCAACCTCCATTCACTAATTATCAGCTCAGATCACGCCACCAGGCAGGAGCGTCGCCGCTGATTGGGGCTGCGACAGTGCCCCGGTGGAGATGAGAATCGCCGATAGGGCCAGCAAGACTATCCATATCGCTGTTTTGAAGATCCACGACCTGGCCTTGCGCTTGGTTGTCATACAGAGCGGTGCCCGGCCGGCCAAGGTGCTCATCTGCCAGCGGAACGAGCTGCTCCAGGCCTGAGCGCGTCTGGTCGCTAGGCGTTCGTTCATGGTGGTGTATGACTGTACAGATACTCTCTTACTCATTATTTAGCTCCTTGGCTGTTGTCTGCTAGGCTAAGCCCTTGCGGGAAGAGATCGGAGCGAAAGACGAAGACCGGCTCGGTCGAGGGCAACTGCGGCTGGACCGGGATGCGCAGCGCCAGCAAAGTTCCGTCGGACTTGCGGACGAAGAGCTCTACGTGCAGCGCGTCCTTTCCTTGGCCCAACTGTGCGAGATAGCGGCTGACCGATAGCACCTTGCCCTCAGGACCCACGCGCAGGACGGTTGGATTGTTGCTGCGCTTGAGGGTGAGCGTGTCGGCTCGCAGCGCTTGCGGGATGAGCGCACTAAAATGCAGCGTCTCGTTCTTGTCAGTTGCCTTGGCCCATAGCCGGGTGGCCAGTCGCTCGAGTAGGACGAAGTGGCTCATCACGCTGAAGTCGAGCAGGACCGGAGGTTGGCCCAACAGAGGGACGATCCGATGTGTCACCTTGCGCGCCGAGGTGAGCGTCAGCTCAGCGCTGTCCCCATTGATGGTCACCCCGGCCTGTTGGCCGCCGTAGACCAGCGGGCCTTGGATGGTATAGCTGAGCGGGCGCAGATTGGCATCGAGCTTGAGGCGCTGGACCGCCTCGCCTGCTCCGGCCAGTTTATCCGACTCGATCTTGGAGGTGAGCAGCAGATCGCCCTCGTGAAGTTTTTCTAAGGTAAAGGTCTCCTGGGCCATGGCCCGGCTGCCTATCTCGGTGGTCAGCGTTCCCTGGAGCAGGATATCCCGGGGGAAGGCGAAGAACTGATGGGTCGTCTCCTGAGTGCGCTCCCAGGGCAAGGGCGGCAGACCCACAGCCGAGCGATTGGTCGCCAGGGTGAAGCCCAAGAAAGTACCGAGTCCCAAGAGCAGGATCGCGCCCAGCGAATAGGAAAAAGCCCGCCGAGGCTTGAGCCATCCCCAGCCGCGTCGCAGCCGAGCGGCGGGTTTGGGATCGGTCGCTTGACTCTGGGCGCCCACCCGACGGAGTGTCTCATCCAGCAGCGATTCGTCCAGTTGGGGAGCCTCGTCGGGCGCTACGACCAGTGCCTGTTGCAGTCCCTCCAGTTCGGCCAACTCTCGCCGGCAGACGGCGCAATATTCCAGATGTGCGCGCGTCTTTTCCCGTTCGTCCGGCTCCAAAGTGCCGTTGAGATACCAGGGCAAGAGCTCTTGGAGCTGGCGATGACTCTCGCCCTCGTCCGCTAGCTGCCTCGCGATATTTGCCATAGTTCGTCCCCTTTCAGCCCCATGCCCTGCAAGATCTCTTTCAACGTGCGCTTGGCGTAGAAGATCCGGCTCTTGACTGTGCCCGGCGAGCAGCCCAGCACCTCGGCTATCTCACGATAGGAGAGCCCTTGTTCGAAGGTCAGCTCGATGGCCGCGCGCTGGGCTTCCGGCAGTTGGGCCAGCGCGCGGCGCACGCAGGAGCAGAGCTCCTCTCGGCCGGCCTGCGCTTGGACCAGGTCCTGCCCGGTCGAGGGCTCACCTAACCGGTCGGCCTCCGCATCGTGGGAGAAGAGCTGCAGCTTGTGCCGCGCCCGATGCCACTCCAGCGCCTTGCGATAGGCTATCCCCAGCACCCAGGTGGAGGGCTTGCAATGTCCATTGAACGTTCTCGCTCGCTGCCACACGGTGATCATCGTCTCCTGGAAGAGCTCGGCGGTCGCCTCGCGGTCATGGGTGCGCAGCCAGAAGAAAGCAATGAGGCGTCGCTGATAGCCGCGAAAGAGCTGTGCAAAAGCTCGCTGGTCACGTGCTGCGGTCCGTTCCATCAACTGGGCCTCCCCCTCGGGGTTCATCTCGGTCGGCATTGGGCCGGCGCGCCTCCTCTCTCTCCTAAAGAGTATATGACGAAAATCGCCGAATGGTTCAATCGGAGGGATTTATGAGACGGGTAGGGACGGATCTTGTGGCAGCCACAGGCAGACACATGCCCCGCCTTGCGGCAAACTCTCGGCCCGGCTGCGACTCCTAGGCGAAGAGCAGCAGCCACAGGAGACCAATCCGAGATGATTCAGCGCGCTCCCGGCGGCCGCTGGTGACGATCGGAATGAAGGGTGAAGTAAGGAACAGGGGGATATTCGCTGGGCAAATCTGAATCCTGTTCGGGGTCGCGAGCAAGCGGGTCGGAGGCCTGTCGCCGTGTTGAGTAGCAAAGTATTCCTCGTGCAGCCCTGAGATCTTGACAGTGGGTATAACCAGAGTTATACTGCGAACATGAAGACAGCCATCTCAATCCCTGATGACCTTTTCAGCGCAGCAGAGCGCGTGGCTAAGCGGCTGGGCCTCAGTCGAAGCGAACTCTACCGGCGGGCTCTCGGTGCGTTCCTGGAAGGCCACAGCGAGCGGATCGTGACGCAGGCTTTGGACGCGGTCTACGGGGCAAGGTCAGAACAGTCGCGTCTGGATCCTGTCCTTGAGCACCTCCAGCGCGCGAGCGTGCCTCGGGAACAATGGTGATTCACCGCGGTGAGATCTGGTGGGCGGGCCTCGGGGAGCCTCGCGGCTCTGAGCCAGGCTACCGTCGCCCTGTGCTGGTAGTGCAGTCGGACGCCTTCAATCGGAGCCGAATCAGCACCGTGCTCGTTGTGGCGATCACCTCGAACCTGCGCCTGGCCGACGCGCCGGGAAACGTGCGCGTGACTGGCCGGCAAAGCAAGTTGCCTCGCGAGTCGGTGGTCAATGTATCCCAAGTGCTGACGCTCGATAAGCAGTTCCTGACCGAGCGCGTTGGCCGTCTTCCGCCCAAGCCGTTGACGGAGGTCGAGCGGGGTCTGCGACTGGCTCTATCGCCGTAGCGGTGACGGGCTTCGCCGCGCGCGGGGTGCTACTCAGCTCGTGCCGTTGGGCCGAATAAAGAGGACTGATATGAATACAGTTGAATGCGTCGGTTGCGG
>ENA-ORDP01000175-ORDP01000175.1-marine-sediment-metagenome-genome-assembly--contig:-NODE-175-length-42830-cov-8.711490_pt1 | contig 42830 bp, 37 predicted proteins | sample MGYA00248627_ERZ508539 | MGnify/ENA primary metagenome ERZ508539 (study PRJEB26208, sample SAMN05571518) | marine sediment metagenome | biome: deep sea; feature: Hydrothermal vent; material... | reverse complement strand
GACTATTCAAGAGAAAGCACTTGAAAAAGATATTGAAGAACAACTTGTAAAACATATAACATCATTTTTACTTGAATTAGGGAAAGGCTTTTCATTTGTAGGAAAACAGTTTCCAATAAGAATAGATAATCAAGATTTTTATATTGACTTACTTTTTTATCATATAAAATTGAAATGTTATGTTGTTATTGAACTTAAAGCAATAGAATTTAGAGCTGAATTTGCGGGAAAGATGAATTTGTATTTGTCGGCGGTCGATGATACATTGAAAACTGAAAATGAAAACCCGACAATTGGAATATTGCTTTGTAAATCAAAATCGAAAGTTATAGCAGAATATGCTTTACGTGGGATGACACAACCAATAGGAATTGCTGAATATGAGATTGGCAAAGCTATACCCAAAGAAATAAAATCCGAATTACCAACGATTGAAGAAATAGAACTGGCTACAACAAAAGCTATACGTAATGCGGGCGAAAATGATAAATAGAAAGGTATACAAGTAATAAAATTTAGCAGTAAACTGAAAGTGTGGAACTTCGAAATCACGCACTACGCATAGCCAGAGCCGTTATAGGCAATATGAATAAGACACTTTTAGAAATATTTTTACAACTAATTATCATTTACCCTCTGATATTCATTTTTCTGAGAAACAGAAAAACAGAAAGTCTAAAAGTAATAGCTGTATTCTCTATTTTCTTTATAGTATATAGTTTTCTACTTCAATTAAATCTTGTATTTGATGGTTTAAGCTTATTTGATGGGAAATGGAATTGGTCGGGTAAAATTTATTCAATTATAGGGTCAATATTATTTCTTGTTCTATATCGAAAATTTGAATTAAAAGACTACTTCCTGACTTTTAAACAAAAAAATATTTTCCTAAAAAATGGAATTTTAATAGTTATTTCCATATTAATAATTCAAGTAATTTTTACAACTACCAGTACTCTATTTTTCGATTCTACAACAAAATGGAATTCAGAAACTATTCTTTTCCAATTAACAATGCCTGGAATAGATGAAGAAATTGCATTTCGGGGGATAATGTTAGGTCTTTTGGTTAAGGTTTTAAGGTCCAACATTAGGGTTTTAGGAATAAAAATAATAAATCCGGCAATTCTCATAACATCAATACTATTTGGATTGGTTCACGGTTTTTATATAACCGATTCCTTTGAAATAGGATTTAATATTTTCCCTTTCTTTTTCACAATGTCATTTGGAATATTTTGGGGGTGGATGACTTTAAGAAGTGGAAGTATATTATTTGCCTTGATTTCACATAATTTAGGAAATGTTACAAATGCCCTGATTAGAATGAGATAAAAATAAAGCCTATAACAAAGTATGAAAATAATAGCCGAAATAATAGTGAATTCAAGGGTTGTAGCCCGCTTCAACTTCATTGTAAATTGAAAGATTTGAGTTCCGCAGTCGGCTACTATTCTTATACCAACCGTTATGCTTCATTAAAGGAGACAAAGAGATGAAAGTACTAGATAGAAAACTTGACAGAACTAAAACCAAAAAGAATTACAAAAATGTAGTCTGGTTTTATGATTTTTGGAGTTGGCTTACTGAGAGTGAAGCAGCAAAATATGTAATTGAATTTGCCGATATAAAGGAAAACGAAACTATTTTAGAAGTCGCTTGTGGAACGGGAACGGTATTTGAACAAATTGTAAAAAGAAATCCAATTGGTAAAAATATTGGCATTGACTTATCACCTGATATGCTTGAAAAGGCAAAGAAAAAATTAAAAAACATTAAAAGAACCAATTATGAATTAAAAGAAGGTGATGCATTACATCTTGATTTTGAAAATAATTATTTTGACTCTGTAATTAATAACTTTATGGTAGACTTGATGCCATCTGATACTTTTGATAATATAGCGGAAGAATTTTATAGAGTAACTAAACCAAATGGAAAAGTTATTGTCTCAACCTTCTCTTTTGGTAAAAAGAAAATTAATAAATTTTGGTTATGGGTGGCAAAGAAATTCCCTGACCTTCTTACTGGTTGTCGTCCTGTATCCTTCAAAGAAAATTTAATTAAAACGGGTTTTGAAATTGAAAAAGATATAGAAATTAGTCAAAATACATTTCCATCAGAAATAATTAAAGCAAGAAAAGTGGATAGAAAATAAAATAACGAACGCACAACAATGTATAAAAATAATAGCCGAGATAGCAGTAAACTCAAGGGTTATAGCCCGCTTCAACTTTTATGTAACTTGAAAGATTTGAGTTCCGCAATCGGCTACTATTCTTATACTAACCGTTAGGCAATATTAAAATAAACAGAAAGTATGACAAAATTGCTTATTGTTTTTTTCTCTTTTTGATACCAGAAAAAATGAAAAATACAGTTGAAATATCGAAAAATGAAATGGATGTTAAAAGTGAAATATCGATTGATTTTCCACTTAAAGGTGAGTGGAGATTTTTAAGACCACCTGGGCATCATCCTTTTGCATTTGATTTTGTGCAGATGGAAAGTAAAATGAAAAGATATTTTCAAAAGAGTAAAATAAGGAATATTATAACCCATATTCCTGCTGAAGAATATTATTGTTGGGAACAACCCGTTTACTCGCCAATTGATGGCGAAATAATACAAATAGGAACGGGGTGGGAAGACCATACAAAAACGAATATCTGGAAAACTATTAGACTTTGGTATAATGCAACATACAAATTCCGACCAAAAGAAATTGATGGGAGATTAGATATTCGACCGAATGCTGGAAATTATGTTATGATTAAAGCAAAAGAAGGCTATATAGTATTCCTTGCTCATTTAAAAAATGGTTCTACGAAAGTAAAGAAAGGAGATTTGGTAGAAATGGGTGACTTAATTGGAAATGTTGGCAACTCTGGAAATTCATCAGCACCTCATTTACACATCAATTTGTTTGACCAAATGGACAATCCTTTTCAAGCAAGAGTTCTGCCCTTTGTCTTTAATAAGTATGGGGAATTAGGAAATGATAACGTATGGAATAAACACATTCTGAGCGTACCGAAAGTTAAATCATTTATTAAATTGGAATGAATAAACATTGGCTAACAATGTATATAAAAAATTGCCGAAATAGTAGTATAATCAAGCCTTGTAGCCCGTTTGAAAATTATAGTAAATTGAAAATTTTGTGTTTCGAACTCGGCAACTTTTCATATACAAACCGTTACAAGCAAGCTAAAAAAGAAACCTGCAAGTCAAAAATAGATTTCTCTACGAGGTTATTTTGAATTATCTTTGTAAGAAATAAAGGATGTAAAATGAGTTTTAAAACGAAACATAAAATAATAAATGGAGACAGCCGAAAAATGGCTGAGTTGGAAGATAAATCTGTTGATTTGGTTATTACTTCGCCACCTTATTGGCAATTAAAAGATTACGGAACAGAAAACCAAATAGGATATAATGACAGTTATGAAGAATATATTAATAACTTAAATCTTGTTTGGAAAGAAAGTTACAGAGTTCTAAATAACGGATGTCGATTGTGTGTTAACATTGGCGACCAATTTGCAAGAGCGGTATACTATGGAAGGTATAAAGTAATTCCAATCAGAACAGAAATAATAAAATTCTGCGAAGCTATTGGATTTGATTATATGGGTGCAATAATTTGGCAAAAAAAAACCACATCAAACACAACTGGTGGAGCTTCTTTGATGGGAAGTTATCCAACACCGAGAAATGGAATTCTATCTATTGATTACGAATTTATTTTATTGTTTAAAAAATTAGGAGCACCTATAAAACCTGGTAGGGAAATAAAAGAACAATCAAAAATGACTAAAGAAGAATGGAAGGAATATTTTTCAGGTCATTGGAATTTTTCAGGTGAAAGACAAAATGGACATATTGCTAAATTCCCGGAAGAATTACCTAAAAGGCTGATAAAAATGTTCAGTTTTTATGGAGAAACTGTATTAGATCCTTTTTTAGGAAGTGGAACAACTACATTAGCAGCTAAAAATTTAAATAGAAATTCAATTGGTTATGAAATAAATGAAAAGTTCAAACAAATTATTGAGAATAAGTTAGGAATAGACAAAGCAAAATTATTTGATAATGACTATGATATAAAATTTGATATTCAAGAAAAGATTAAAAATTTAAAATATGATTTACCCTATAAATTTGTTGATCCAATAAAATTTGACAAAAAAATGGACCCTAGAAAATTAACATTTGGCTCTAAAGTAACAGGGAATGAAAAATCTGACGATAAATTTTTTTCAATTAAAAAAATTGTAACTACTGACAGAATGATCCTTAGTAGTGGTCAGGAAATTAAATTAATAGGTGTAAAACCTAAAGAAACAAGAATAGAGGATGCTGTAAATTTTTTGAAGAATCTCACCAAAAATTCAAGAGTTTATATAAAATTCGATGGTATTAAATACGATGAAAATAATCATTTATTGGTGTATCTATATCTTAAAAATAAAACTTTTATAAATGCTCATTTGTTAAAAAATGATTTAGCTAAAATTGATACTTCTATTGATTTTAGATACAAAACTAAATTCCAACAATTGACGGTCAATTAAATGAAAATAAAAGTTACAAGTAAAGAAATTCAAGATATTCTAGAGATACCAGTTGAAGCATTTCCTAAATATTCGACACAGCTAATAAATTTAGCTAATCAAAATGCACAAGGCACAAGACCAAAAGTTGTTGGTCAATTAAGTGAGTTAATACAAGAATTTTCAGGTAAAACATTAGATGAATGGAAAGAATGGTATTTAGATAGACACCCTGAATCCATTAAAAATGCTACTGACAAGATTTATGATATGATATCATCTTTTAAAGATGTACTGACAAATATAGATAAAGACTTAATTGAAAGATGGGTAAATGATTTAGTAATAATAAAAACATTTATCGGGTTAAGTCTTCAAGAAGCTATCCTAAAAAAAGTTTCTGACATAAAGAACACTAACTACCGACTTGCCACCGTAGAAGAAGAATCTAAAGGTATTGATGGTTATGTTAACAATATTCCCGTTTCGATCAAACCTTTTTCCTATAATTCTAAAATGTCATTAAATGAAAATATTGATGTTAAATTTATTTTTTATGAAAAGAAAAAAAGTGACGTAATAATTGAATTCGATTTTTAATAATAATTAATAATATATATGCTGGACTTAAAATTTATAAGAGAAAATCCCGAACTTGTAAAAACGGGAATAAAAAACAAAAACGAAAATGACAGAGTGGATGAACTTTTGGAGTTAGATAAACAAAGAAGAAGTCTCATTACACAAACCGAAGAACTTAAAGCAAAGAAGAATTCCGTATCTCAAGAAGTCGGTAAACTAAAGAAAGAAGGCAAGGACGCATCTTCAATAATAGCAGAGATGAAAATAATTTCCGATAGAACAAAAGAGATTGATTCCGAACTTCATCAAGTTGAAGAAAAAGTAAACGACATACTTTATTATATTCCTAACCTGCCGCACGAATCAGTACCCGTTGGGAAATCCGCAGAAGACAACAAAGAAGTTAGAAGATGGCTTCCCGAAGGATTTAACTTTGAAAAAAATGATGACGAAATTCTTGACCACGTCGAACTCGGTAAGAAATTAAATATTTTGGACTTTGAAAGAAGCGCCAAGCTTTCAGGCTCCGGGTTTCCTCTTTACATCGGCAAAGGCGCGACACTGGAAAGAGCGTTAATTAATTTTATGTTAGACACACACATTAAAGATCACGGTTATGAAGAAGTTTTTCCTCCTTTTTTAGTTAACCGTGCTTCACTTATCGGAACAGGACAAATACCCAAGTTGGAAGAAGATATGTATCACATTGAAAAAGATGATTTATATCCGATCCCAACCGCCGAAGTACCCATAACAAATATGTACCGCGGGGAAATACTGGATGAAGAAAAACTTCCTTTAAACTATGTGGGATTTTCATCTTGTTTTAGAAGAGAAGCAGGATCGTACGGGAAAGAATCAAAAGGATTTTTACGTGTTCATCAATTTAATAAAGTTGAAATGGTCAAGTTTGTTAAGCCTGAAAATTCTTATGATGAACTTGAAAAAATTGTAACCGATGCCGAAGATATTTTAAAAGCTCTTCAAATTCCGTATAGAGTACTTTTGCTGTGCAGTGGTGATCTAAGTTTTGCCGCAGCAAAATGTTATGATATTGAAACCTGGTCGCCTGCAGAAGACAAATGGTTGGAAGCTTCTTCTTGTAGTAACTTCGTTGATTTTCAGGGTAGAAGAGCCAATATACGTTTCAGAAATAAAGAGACAAAAAAATTAAGTTTTGTGCACACACTTAACGGTTCGGGTCTTGCAACAAGCAGACTTATGGTTTCATTACTTGAAAACTATCAAACACCCGAAGGAAAAGTAATAGTACCAAAAGTGCTTCAAAAATACACCGGCTTCGAAATAATCGATTAGTCTAACAGCCTAAGAATTTTACTTTTTACTTTCTTGCTTAAGGGAGCGTTGTATAGCTAATAAGTTGTCATCCGTTAGCTAACGGATGACACTGGCGATAGTTCTGAAACAGACCCTTAAGGAAGTATTATTTATATGAAGAATTTATATACATTAAAAAAATATTTCGTTCGTTATAAAAGGAAATTGTTTTGGGGAATTCTTTTTATAATCATTTCAAACATCGCTACTGTTTATGTTCCGCTATTTATAAAAGATGCCATTAACGGATTACAGGCTGAAATAACATCCGAAAAATTATTACACTACGGCTTACTTATTATAGGAGCTTCCGCTCTTGCGGGATTATTTAGATTTCTGATTAGAGAAACAATTATTGTAGTTTCCAGGGAAATTGAATTTGATTTAAGGCGGGATTTCTGGAAGCATATTCAAAATTTACCGCTTCGTTATTTTCAAAATAATTCTACCGGTAACATTATGGCTCACGCAACTAACGATATAAGTGCGGTCAGAATGTTTTTGGGTCCCGCTGTCATGTATTCCTTAGATACATCAGTACGGCTGACAATTGTGATTGCTATAATGCTTTCATTAAATACTTCTTTAACTATATATTCTCTACTTCCCTTACCGTTACTTTCTTATTTGGTCTATAAAGTCGGTAAAATAATACACGTAAAATTTACAAAGATACAAGAGAATTTTTCTGAACTAACTACAAAAGCACAGGAAAATTTTTCCGGAATTAAAGTTGTTAAATCTTATGTAAGGGAAGAAAATGAGATAAACAAGTTTAACAAAATCAGCAAGGATTATTTGAAAAAAAATATGAACCTTGTAAAAACTCAGGCTCTGCTTTATCCACTGTTGTATTTAATAACCGGTCTGTCAATAATAATTGTAATCTGGATTGGTGGAATAAAAGTAATTAATAATCAAATGGACCTCGGTGAAATGACTGCCTTTATTGTTTATCTCGGTATTTTAATCTGGCCGATGATTGCCTTCGGATGGGTGATAAATATTATACAGCAAGGTGAAGCAAGCATGAAAAGACTTAATAAAATTTATGCCGAACCTTTTGAAATAACGGATAGTGATGAAACGGATTATTCAATACAAGAATTAAAAGGCGATATTGAATTTAAGAATGTTTCTTTCAGATACGGTAAACATTTACCGAAAATTTTAGATGGTATAAATTTAACAATTCCTCAGGGTTCAACATTGGCAATAATGGGTTACACCGGGTGCGGTAAAACCTCATTCATTAATTTGCTGCCTCGCTTGTACGATTGTACAGAGGGTGAAATATTAATCGGAAATGTAAAAGTAAAAAAAATACCCTTACAAGCTTTGAGAAGTAATATTGGTTTGGTTCAGCAGGAAGCATTTCTTTTTTCCGATACTATTAAAAATAATCTTGCTTACGGGTTGGATGATTACGCCGAAGATAAAGTAACTAAAGCCACAAAAGCTGCCCATTTGGAAGAAGAAATAAAATCCTTTCCGAAAGGTTACGAAACCGTAATGGGAGAAAGAGGCATAACACTTTCAGGGGGACAAAAGCAGAGAGTTAGTCTTGCAAGAGCATTGGTAACAGATCCACAAATATTAATTTTAGATGATTCCTTTTCCGCAGTGGACACAAATACAGAAGAAGAAATTCTGAATAACTTGAGAGAACAAACTAATAACAGAACAACAATAATTATAAGTCATAGAATTTCAACAGTTAAAAATGCGGATAAAATAATTGTTCTGGATAATGCTAAAATTGTTGAGGAAGGTACTCACGAAAAATTAGTGGCTAAGGGTGGTATCTATGCCGACTTACATTATAAACAATTACTTGAAAAAGAATTAGAAGAAATTTAAAAAAGGTATACTAAATTATTTTATATGTCTAACGATTACCAAAAAGACGAAGAAATATTAGGCAAAGCTTATGACTCTAAGCTGATGAAAAGGCTTTTGAGTTATATAAAACCTTACAGAAAACATATAATTATTGTTATAATTATTAATATAATAGTTGCTGCTCTTGGACCGGTTCGTCCTATTCTTACTAAAATTGCCATAGACAAATACATTGCAAATTCTGATTATCATGGGTTGTTGATAATAGGACTTCTTTTGTTAGCCACTTTATTGTTACAGGCTGTTATTCAATATTTCCTTACTTACTTTATGCAGTATCTCGGACAGAAAATTATTTATGATTTACGTTCACAATTGTATACTCATATTCAAAAGCTTGCCCTCAAATTCTTTGATAAAACTCCGATTGGCAGAATGGTAACAAGAGTAACGAACGATATCGAATCGCTCAATGCTCTTTTTTCTTCGGGTATTGTTATGGCATTTAGTGATATTTTTATCATTATCTGGATTTTTGGTTTTATGTTTTTTCTTGACGTAAAATTATCCTTTGTTACACTTTCAATTCTTCCCTTTTTAATTTATGGTACATTTTTGTTCAGAAGAAAAGTTAGAGAAAGTTATAGAGATGTTCGACTGCATCTTGCAAGGTTAAATTCTTATATGCAGGAACATATTACAGGTATGAATGTTGTACAAATTTTTAACAAAGAAAAATCGGAATTGAAAAATTTCTCTTCCATTAATAGTGATTATAAAAAAGCCAATATAAAATCGATTTTTTATTATGCAGTATTTTTTCCTTCGGTAGAATTAATTAGTTCTGTAGCAATAGGTCTTATTATTTGGTACGGTGGTGGAAATGTTATAAGCTCAACTTTAACGATAGGAACTCTTTTTGCTTTTATTCAATATACAGAAATGTTTTTCAGACCTATTAGGGATTTATCCGAAAAATATAATGTGTTGCAAACTGCTATGGCTTCTTCAGAACGCATATTTAAATTATTAGATAATAAAACATTTGTAAATAACTCTGAAAAGCCTGTCAATTTAAATCAAATCAGGGGAAAAATAGATTTTAAAAATGTATGGTTTGAGTATAAAAAAGATGAACCTATATTAAAGGATATTTCATTTAATATAAGTCCCGGGGAAACTGTTGCAATTGTAGGAGCAACGGGTGCGGGTAAAACAAGTATAATAAATATTCTAACAAGATTTTATGATATTAAGTCGGGTTCAATTTTAGTAGATGGAATTGATATAAGAAAAATAAATAAAAGAGAATTACGCAAATATATATCTATTGTGCTTCAAGATGTTTTCCTATTTTCGGGTACCATACGTTCAAATATCAGCATGGATAACGATGAAATATCTGAAGAACAAATTAGAAAAGCAGCCACACTTGTAGGTGCCGATAAATTTATAGAAACACTACCAAACAAATACGATGAAATGGTAATGGAGAGAGGGGCAACACTAAGTGTGGGACAAAAACAATTAATTTCTTTCGCAAGAGCTTTGGCTTATAATCCACAAATACTTATTTTAGATGAAGCTACTTCCAGTGTTGATACAGAAACAGAAGCACTAATACAAAAAGCTATTGAAAAACTTTTAGTCGGGCGCACAGCTATTGTTATTGCACATAGATTATCAACTATCCAAAAGGTGGATAAAATTATAGTAATGCACAAAGGTGAAATAAGAGAGACAGGAAATCATCAGGAACTCTTAGCTAAAAAAGGAATTTATTATAAATTGTATCAGCTACAATATAAAGATCAGGAAATAACAAAATCAGCTTAAATAATTAGGGAGAAGTTTAATGGAACAACACAAATTTATGACATTATCCCGTCATATTATTGAAGGGGAAAAAATGCATCCAGAAGCTACCGGGGAACTTTCCTATCTACTACGAGATCTTTCTTTAGCTGCAAAAGTCATATCGCTTGAGGTTAATAAAGCAGGCTTGGTCGATATACTTGGTTTCACAGGCGATAACAATGTTCATGGCGAGCAAGTAAAAAAACTTGATATGTATGCTCACGATATGTTGATAAGAGCGATGGACCATGGCGGTCATCTATGTGTTATGGCTTCGGAAGAAGAAGTAGAAATAATACACATACCTAAAAAACATAAAGTCGGCAAGTATGTTCTTTTATTTGATCCGCTTGACGGTTCTTCTAATATTGATGCAAACGTAAGTATCGGAACAATATTTTCAATTTATCAACGTATCACCCCGGAAAATACACCGGGTACTTTGGAAGATTGTCTTCAGCAGGGTACAAAACAAGTAGCTGCAGGATATGTTGTCTATGGTTCAAGTACAATCTTTGTTTATACCGCAGGACACGGAACTCATGCATTTACATTGGACCCTTCTTTCGGAGAATTCTTGTTATCATACGAAAACTTACAGATTCCTAAAAAGGCTAAAATCTACAGCATCAACGAAGGCAATTACCTCTATTGGCATAAGGGATTAAAAAAATACATTAAATATCTTCAAGAAGAAGATAAGGAAACCGATAGACCTTATTCATCAAGATATATTGGTTCGATGGTGGCAGATATACACCGTAACATGCTTTACGGAGGAATATTTATGTACCCGGCTGATTCCCGACACCCCAACGGCAAACTAAGATTAATGTATGAATGCAATCCTATGGCATTTTTAATTGAAAATGCCGGTGGTAGAGCAAGCAACGGTAAACAAAGGATTTTAGAAATTAAACCTGAAAAACTTCATCAAAGGGTGCCGATTTTTGCCGGAAGTGAGGAAGATGTGAAAATGGTTGAAAAGTTTATGGCTAAAGCTGAAAAAGAAGAATAGATTATTTTTAATCTATCCTTCTTTCTCTACTGAAGAAACTTTTTCTTTTAATTTTACGGCAAGTTCTTTTTCTGAAATTCCTTCTATTTTAATCTTTGTTGTTTTAACCAGAATTTCCGGGGAATCCCCTTCACCATTTACATATTTGTAAAGACAAAAAGCAAGCCTGTTTCTGTCATTAGGTATCGGTATGTTGTCTTTAAATTCGTCAACAATAGAGTACACTTGCCTTTCAATCGATAAACTTGTCTGTGTCTCAGTCATAAATATTCTCAATAATTTTTAATATAAAATTAAATCAGAAAAATGTTAACTGCAATTAATAATGGAAGTAAAACAAGGTTTTATTTAAATTTAACTTTCGTATAAATATATTATGGTATAAAATTCTTGAATCTAAAGAATGCTAAAAGATTACTTATTATCAGGCTCAGCTCTTTGGGTGATATCCTGCTTACAACACCGTTAATCCGATCAATTAAAAAGAAGTATCCTGAAATAACAATAGACTTCCTGTTAAAAAAACAATACCAAGATATTCTTAAATACAACAAATACATTTCAAATCTTTATTTTATTCAACCTGGGAAAGAAGAAGAAAAAGAATTAAATGCAGATTTAAAAACCAATAATTATGATCTTGTGATTGATCTTCAAAATAATTTAAAATCACGAAAAATTATAACTGTCCTAAAAAAGCCTTCGGTCAAATTTAAAAAACATAATTTTGAAAAGTTTTTACTTGTTCATTTTAAGTTTAATAATCTAAAATCATTACAACAAATTCCGGTTAGATACGCACAAACCATCCCTAATTTTTCTTTAGACGGTGAGGGTTTGAATTTATATATTCCCGAAAATATTAAACCCAAATTAGCGGATGGGAAAAAATATATTGGGTTTGCACCGGGCAGCAGACACTTTACAAAAATGTGGCCGATTGATTATTATATTCAGTTGGGTAATGAATTAAACCATAATGGATTTGAAATTGTTTTGTTCGGTGGAAAAGACAACGAACAAATCTGTAAGCAAATAAAAGACAAACTCCCTTTTGCCATAAATCTCTGTAATGATAATGATCTTCTTCAAACAGCAACGGATATGAAGAAGTGTTTGGTTATGGTTTGTAATGATTCCGGTTTAATGCACACTGCTTGTTCAGTAGAAGTTCCTGTGCTTACTTTTTTTGGATCAACCGTTAAAGAATTCGGTTTTGCTCCATACAAAAACAAAAATTTAATATTAGAGAACAATTCATTAACTTGCAGACCTTGTTCACATATTGGTAGAAATAATTGCCCCAAAAAACATTTTAAGTGCATGATGGAACTATCTCCTGAATTGGCTTTTAATAAATTAAAAAAATTATTGAATGATAAATGAAAAGCTTTTGGAAATTAATATATAACTTACTTGTAGTTCCATTACTGTACATTTTAATAAAAATAAGCAGTCTATTTAACTCAAAGATAAGAAGAGGAATAAGAGGAAGAAAAAGAATATTTGAAGACCTGATAATAAATGCAGCATCACTTGATAAAACCAAACCGCTCATTTGGTTTCATTCATCGTCCTTAGGTGAGTTTGAACAGGCGAAACCTATTATAAAAGAATTAAAGAAAACAAGAGATTTTAATATACTTGTTACTTTTTTTTCACCCTCCGGTTATGAAAATTCTTTAAGATACCCTTATGCTGATTTGGTTTCCTACATTCCTTTAGATTCTAAATCAAATGCGGAAAGATTCATACAGATTGTAAAACCTGATTTAGTTGTTTTAATGAGGTATGATGTTTGGCCGAATCACATTTGGGCGACAAAGGATGCGGGAATTCCCTCCTTCCTTATTGACGCAACAATGAAAAAGAATACTGCCAGGCGTCTTCCTATAATTAAGAATTTTCATAAATATTTGTTTAATGATCTTTCCAAAATTTTAACCGTTTCAAAAATTGATGCCGAAAGATTTAAGGGGTTTGTTAAAGATAACGAAAAGATTAAAGTTGTAGGTGACACAAGATTTGACCGTGTTTATGAAAAAAGCATAACATCAAGAGAACGAAATCTTATAAATGAAGAATTGTTCAAAGACAAAACCGTCTTTGTTGCGGGCAGCACCTGGGAAGAAGATCAAGAAATTATTATTCCTGTATTTAAAAAGCTTTGTAAGTTTAGAGAAAATTTAATACTAATAATAGCACCACACGAACCATCAATTTTAAACTTGGATAAAATTGAACACGATTTTGCAAAAGAGCTTGCTACAATTAGATTCTCATACCTAAATAATTACAATGGTGAAAATGTAATTATTATTGATTCAATAGGCATACTATTAGCTCTATATACTTACGCAGATTTTGCGTACGTGGGAGGTAGTTTCAAACAAAGTATTCATAATGTGCTTGAACCGGCAGTGTACGGTTTGCCTGTTATCTTCGGACCGAAGATAGACAATTCACAGGAAGCACAAAAATTAGCTGAGCTTGGGGGAGGAATTGTTGTTAGAAATAAACAAAATGCTTACAGAGTTATCAGCAACTTGATCACTAATCAAAAAGAAAGAGATGAAAAAGGAAAAATCAGTTATGATTATGTTCAGCAAAATTTAGGTGCGTCCAAACTAATTTTGGATGAGATAAATAATATTATGTAGCTTTTTGGTAAAGTGGTTACTAATGTAACACTGCTATGCAGCTCTTTTAAATACAAGCTTAATGCCACAATATAAAACCGCAGAGCGGCGACATATTAGTCAAACCAAAATTGAAACTATACAGAACCCCGTAAGGTGTTCAAGTTACAATAAATATTTTTCCATAAGTATTTTCAAATGGTGATCGACGTGACCCGGAATTATATACTGAAAAGCATTAACCGTAAGTTCATGGTTATTTGCATTTCCCCTTCTCATTAAAACTTCATCAGAAAAACTTTTGAACATTAGGATATTTGCTTCTCTTAAAGAAGTAAATTCATTTAATAAATCTTTGATGGTTCTGTTTTCAAAAAATCCTTCTTTTACATAATCATCATGCTCAAAGCCCGGAAGAATTTGCTTTTCACCCCTTGCAAAACTAAGTGCACGGTATGCTAAAATTCTTTCAGTATCGACCAAATGTCCAAGCACTTCTTTTACAGTCCACTTCCCTTCCGCGTATGCGTAATTTCCCTTTTCTTCATTGATAGAATTAAATAATTGTTTGATTTTTTTTAACTGATTCTTTTGAAACTCAATTATTTCTACATCCTCTAAATTCATTAAATAGTCTGCATAAGAAGGTGTATATTCGTTTTCTTTAGGCCAAGGCATAGAGTCTCCTTTCAATTTATAATAAATGAGTCCTGTCTAAAAAGATCCTCTGTTCAAATAAATATTTTAAAATTGAGCTAAAATCGAAACTGGAAACAAAGTATTTAACTCTTTTCTGACCGGACACATAAATATTTCAAAATAAAAGAATGATTGTCATTACCCACAGGATAGGTAATCCAATATATTTAACTTTTTATATTTCATCAGATTACCCGTTTTGCGGATAAAACATTTGTAATTAAATAATCTATTTCCAAATCTTAACTTCAAATAGACCTTTGGAATTTGCGACTCCTCTAAACATTCCCGGAGTGTTAAAAGAAAGAACATAATTCCCGTCCTTATCTACAGCAATAATTCCACCGGAACCCGGTTTTAATCTTTTATGTATCATTTCATCAGCAGCTTGTTTTAAAGTATAACCTTTATATTCCATCAATGCCGAGATATTAAAAGCCACAGTATTTTTTATAAACAATTCACCGATTCCAGTTGCAGACACACCGCAGGTTTTGTTATTTGCATAAGTACCTGCATTAATAAGTGGAGAATCCCCAACTCTGCCGTGCATTTTATCAGAAAGTCCGCCCGTGGATGTTCCTGCAGCAATATTCCCATACATATCAATGGCAACAGTGCCTACAGTACCGTGTTTGTCTATTTTTTTATTGTGTCTTTTTTTCCAATTTTTTAACCGCCTTGGTGTATCAAAGTAATGATTATTAACAATCTCTACTCCTATTTCTTTTCCAAATTGATCAGCACCCGGACCCGCTAATAAAACATATTTTGTTTTTTCTTTTACTTTTCTTGCCAATGTAATAGGATGTTTAATTGTTGTTACTCCGGCAACAGCACCTGTTGAAAGATCTTTCCCGTCCATAATAGATGCATCTAATTCGTGTTTGCCCTCAGCAGTAAAAACTGCTCCCTTACCCGAATTAAAATTTGGATTATCTTCCATATATCTTATTACTTGTTCTACGGCATCAATACTTTTTCCGCCCTCAGCTAAAATATTTTTTCCGATTGTAAGCGCGATCTTTAAAGAATTTAGATAAGTTTTTCTTGTTGAATCAGGTATATCTTTACTAATATAACCGGCACCGCCATGTATAACAATTGTATATTTATTTGTCTTAGTCTGTGCATTTGTAGTAATAAATAGATTATTTAAAATAATAAATGATAGAATGCCAATAAATATTTGAAACAAAGGATTTTTTTTCATTTCTTACTCCGATAATTATTTGTTTATAATTTCTTTCAAAATATAAAATTATTAAATTTCCACTTAAAGTACATTAAAAAACACAATAGAAACAAATGAAGAAAATACTAATGTGTCCGCCAAAATATTACAATATAGAATATGTAATTAACCCCTGGATGAAAACAGGTACGGAAATTGACCGCGATGCCGCCTATTCCAATTATAATTTATTGAAAGAAAGTTATGAATTATCCGGAATGGAGGTGTTGGAAATTGAACCGGTTGAAGGTTCGCCTGATATGATCTACACTGCTAATCTTGGCTATACCGAAGGAAATGTTTTTATAAAGGCGAATTTTAAAGCTCCCGAAAGAAGAAAAGAATCAGAGGTTGCAGTAAATTATTTTGAGAGCTTAAATTATAAAATACACACTCTACCGGAAAATATATTATTTGAAGGTGAAGGTGATATAATAAGATCCGGTACTAAGTATTTTATCGGTTACGGAGAAAGATCAAGCATAAATGCAAAAGAACATCTTGAAAAAATTCTTAACAAAGAGCTTCATGCTCTTGAATTAAATAACCCGTATTTTTATCATTTGGATACCTGCCTTGGACCTTTAAATGACGATACGGCAATGATAAATACTGCTGCGTTTACAAAGGAAGGATTGGAATTGATAGAATCACAATTTAAAAATATTATAATTGCCGACGAGAAAGACAACAATCTTTTAGCCTGCAACCTGGTTGTGAATAAAAATGATGTGTTTATAGGCAAAGGTATTTCCGAAAAACTTAAACGTGAGTTGGAAAGTTATGGATTTAAAATAACTGAAATTGATATGACGGAATTTTTAAAAGGCGGCGGCAGCGTAAAGTGTTTAACTCAAGAAATATTTGATTAAAGATATACATTGGAAGAGAACACAAACAAAATAAAACAAATTCTACAAAACCCCGAAGCAATGATTAAGATGTATGCTGTCGGTGCTTTCCCTATGGCAGATAAAGATGCTAATGAAATAAACTGGTATATGCCTGAAATAAGAACGATTATACCATTAGACAATTATAATTATCCGCGTTCATTAAAAAAATTTATTGCCGGCTCGGAATTTACTTTTAAGTACGACTCCGACTTTTACTCCGTAGTAAAACACTGCACCGATAGAGAAGAAACCTGGATATCGGATGAACTTATTGAAGCATATCTCCGGATGGAGAAGTTAGGATACGTACACACAGTTGAAACTTACTCACAAGGTAGACTTGTCGGTGGTTTATATGGTATCACTTATAAAGGGGCATTCTTTGGTGAGTCAATGTTTTCAGTTATACCTCAAGCTTCAAAAGCAGCTTTGATAAAATTGATTGAACATCTGAACGAGAATCAATTTGTACTTCTTGATGTGCAATATTCCACACCTCATTTAAAAATGTTCGGAGCAACAGAAATAGAGTTTCAAGAATTCAACAGGTTGTTGGAAAAAGCTTATAAAAACAATTGTAAATTTTAAATGTACAAGAGCCTGATTTACCCTCTTTACCTTAGGATCTGTCACAGTACGACCGAGCGAAGTAGATTCCCGATATCTTGTGGAACATCCGGCTTTGACGGAAAAATATCGGAAATCTGTGATGCCCACCGCACTTTTCGGAAATTTGAATTAGAAAGATTCCCGATATCTTAAAGATATCGGGAATCTAAAAATTTCAGGAATCTATGGTGTCAGCCACACCTCTCGGAAATTGAAAGACAACAACTGCGAAGCAGTTAAATTTATAATAGCCTCGAATGAAATTCGAGGAAAGAAAGAAAAAAAGAGACACCACAACTGCGAATGCAGTTGAATTTTGAAATGTTAAATTTGTGTGATGTTTTTAACACATTCTGCACGCTGAATTGAAAAAAATTTCCGATATCTTTAAAATATCGAGAATCTGTGCTGTGTGCCTTGACTCGGTGAAACAGACCCGACTCTGACGGGACATTATTCTTGGCGAGGAATTAGTAACCAATTGTACCGCTCTTAACAGAGCTTGTGGTTTTGCTTAGCGTAATTTCTTAATTTGTCATTTCTAAAAGGAAAGGGTTTGTTCTCTTCTCTTCACCAATTGTAGATTTACCACCATGTCCGGGATAAATAACAACCGAATCGTCAAGCACCATAAGTCTTGTAGCGATAGAATTAAAAAGTTTAGCAGTATCACTTCCCCATAGATCTGTTCTACCAATGCTTCCTTTAAAAAGCACATCACCTGTTATGCAAAAATTTTTATCTTTAACATAGAAACACATTTCGCCCGGAGAGTGCCCTGGTGTTAGCAAAGGTTTTATTACAGACCCGTTTAGTGTGATGCTATCAGTTTCTTTAATTAATTTATCAGGTTTTGGCGGTTCATCCATTGCAATACCGACCATTGACATTTGTTTATCGTAGTGTTCCAGCAAAAGTAGATCGTCCTCAGGGATTAAATATTCGGTAGAATATTTATCATTCACATATTTGCAGCCAAAAATATGATCGATATGACAGTGAGTATTTAACATTGTAGTAAGAATGATTTCTTCACTTACTATAAAATCATCAAATATTTTTTCCTCATTTCCATTTGACATTCCGGGGTCTATCACAATCCCTTCTTTATTTTGGTCAGACCAAAGGACGAAAGTATTTTCATCAAACGGGTTAAATGTAAAAGATTTTAGTTTTATCATTAGTTCTATTATTTAAAATTATCAGTAATTCTTTTGTCAAGTTTTTTTAAGTAAGTGTCATAATTATCTTTTGTTTCTTCTATAGAGTCGCCGCCGAATTTTAATAGAAAATGTTTTGCCAAGCTCCAAGCAAGCATTGATTCGGCGATTACCGCACAAGCGGGTACAGCAACAAAATCACTCCTTTCTCTTCTTGCATCAACCGGGCGCATTGTTTTTAAATTTACGCTCTTAATCGGTGTCATCAATGTTGAGATTGGTTTCATAGCTCCGCGCACAATTATTGGCAGCCCCGTAGAAATGCCACCCTCAATTCCCCCTGCTCTGTTTGATCTTCTTGTAAGTTGTTTGTTTTTAATAATAATTTCATCGTGAAATTTTGAACCGTAAACATTTGCCGAAGCAAAACCCAAACCTATTTCAACGCCTTTTACTGCTTGTATTGACATAATAGATTGCGAGATTTCTGCATCAAGTCTTTTATCATATTGCATAAAACTTCCGAGTCCGATAGGCACACCCGTAGCTATCGTTATAAATGTTCCTCCGAGTGTATCTCCTTTCTTTTTTGCAGTTTTTATTTTCCTGATAATTTTTTCTTCGTCTGCTTTTTCTAAAACTCTCACTTGGCTTTTATCAGCTTTTTTAGAAATATCCCAAGCATTAAAATCTTTCCTTATTTTATTTTCAAAAAGATTCTTTGTGATTTCAGATAACGAATAAACACCGCCGATACTTTCGACATAACTTCCTACTGAGATACCGAATTCTTCTAAAAATTTTCTTGCAACCGTACAAGCAGCAACTCTTGCAGCAGTTTCTCTTGCACTTGAGCGTTCAATTGAATTTCTAATATCATCAAAATTATATTTTGTAACACCCACCAAATCTGCGTGCCCGGGACGAGGTATAGTAATCTTTTCTATTTGGGAATTCGTTTTTTCGATTGACATTTTATCAATCCAATTTTCCCAATCTTTGTTTTTTATAACAAGAGTAATAGGAGAGCCAAGAGTTTTACCCAGGCGGATACCCGATAAAACATACGTATGATCGGATTCAATTTTCATCCTACCTCCCCTGCCGTAACCTGCTTGTCTTCTTTTAAGATGAAAATCTATATACTTTTTACCTATTTCCAAGTTTGAAGGAAACCCGTCAACAATTGTTGTTAATGCTTTCCCGTGTGATTCGCCTGCTGTTAAATATCTTATCATAAAATTATTTTCTTGTTAAAATATAAATGAGCCTACTCACAAAAGTTATCCGTTAGCTAACGGATAAATAATATCATCTGATTATAGTTCAAAATCGAACCATAAATTCCTATAATTAAACTTTTTAGATTCGGCATATAAATATAAAAAAAAACGCCCGTAAATACGGGCGTTAAAACTAATGTTTTAATTTAATAATTATTTTCCAGGTACATCTAACCCGAGCAACCGTGTGTTCCCTTTTTGATCTTCAACCTTTAATAGAAGCGCCGAACCTTTTTTACTTTCAAGAATCCTTTTGAATTGTTTTACATTTCTAATTTTCTTTTTATCAGCTTCCACTATAATTAAGCCGCGGGAAAGATTTTGGTCACCGGCAATACTGTAACGTTTTACATTCGTAATTAAGATTCCGGCATTTACGTTAAAGGTATCTTTATCTTCTTTTGATAAATTCTGTACTGTTAGACCTATCTTATCAAATGTTATTTCTGTAGGATTGCCGTCGTTTGATTCATCACTATTGTTACTGTTTCTAACTGTTTTAATTTCAGTCCGATCATTTCTCGGTTTTAATTTTACGTTCTTAGTTATTGTTTTTCCATCTCTGAAAAGAGTTAATTGAACCTTTGTGCCGGCAGTTTTAGTAGCAATATAAGTCTGTAATTCATTTGGTCTGTTTACAACTTTACTATCTATTTTTAGAATAACATCACCTTCTTTAATTCCTGCTTTCGCGGCTGATCCGCCTTTTACAAGTTTTTGTACAAGAATTCCTTTCGGTTCATCTAATCCTATTGATTTAGCAAGGGCATCGTCTACTTCACTTATTTCTATTCCAATATAACCCCTGGTAACTTTCCCGTTGGCAATCAATTCTTTTGCAACTGCCTTAACTAAATTTATCGGTATAGCAAAACCATAACCAATATAAGTTCCGTTACCGGAAGCGGCAATGGCTGAGTTAATACCAATTACTGCTCCTGATAAATCTACCAAAGCACCTCCGCTGTTCCCAGGATTTATAGCAGCATCAGTCTGAATATAATTTTCTATCCCGTATCTATCCTTGATTAAGCCTAACTGTCCTCGTCCTATAGCGCTTATAATGCCTGCAGTTACAGTTGAAGAGAGAGACAATGGATTTCCAATAGCCATTACCCATTGTCCTACTTTAATGCCATCGGAATTACCTAAAAAAGCAGTGGGTAATTTTTTTGCTTTGATTTTTATTACGGCAAGATCGGTTAAAGGATCGGTACCGACAACTTTTGCGGTAAATGTTCTTTTGTCTGATAACCCGACAGTTACTTTTATCGCATTTTTTACAACGTGATTGTTTGTAACAATGTAACCGTCAGGGGAAATAATAATTCCGCTGCCCGAACCTTTTTGTTCTTTTGGTAATCTATTAAACGGATCGAATGGAATTGTAAAGTTTCCGTGTGGATTATCTTTCCTATTCGATACAACTTCAATTTGTACAATCTCTGGAGTAACTTTTGCTGCTACTTCGATAAATGCTTTACTAAAGGAACTCGCATTTGCATCCAAAGTTACCGGTGCAGTTTTCGTCCCTATATTTATATCGGCAAAGCTTGGTCTAACCACACCAAAGCCTGATACCAATAATGCCCCCATTATTATGCCTAATACAACTAATGCCGTTGCACCAATGATACTTTTTAACTTTATCATATACTCCTCAATTATTTTATTTTTTTTATAATTTTTTATTTAAAAACATTAGCCTATAAGCTTTAATGATTTAAGCCCTTTAAAATTATTTATATGATATTTAAGATAAGCCTCCATAAAATATACACCTTTCGAACTTAAATATTCAGCATTATTTCTAATTTTATTATTGCTCCTTAGACAAGCGAAAAAATTAAAAAGTTCCATGTTTATTTCATGTGTTGTGATATAATTTTTCTTACAATTAGAACATAATAAACCGGTCTCAAAATTAAAAGCAAGGTCTTCATTACTTATGTCTTCCCTTCTGCAAACAGCACATTGCTTAAGTGAAAATTGATATCCTAATTCTTTAATCAGGAATAAAAAAAAACGGCAAAATATTACTCCGGGTAATTCTTCAGAGGTATTAAACAATTCTAATATTTTAGTTACCCCCTTAAAAAGTCTTAAATCTTTTTCTTCTTCACTTGTTAAATTCTGGATAAGTTCAATAGTTGCGTAAGCATATTTTAATTTATCAATATCTTCTTTAATATTTGAAAAGTTGGAAATCAGATCGGCAGAAGATATAAGTTGGACATCTCTATTTCTCTTGTTATACAAAACAATTTCTATAAAATTTATCGGGTCAATTATAAAGCCTGGTTTTGTTTTTGATTTACGAGCACCTTTCAAGATTGCTGAAATCCTTCCAAGTTCTTCTGTGTAAAGGGAAACGATAATACTGGTATCACCATAATTTATTTTTTTTAGAACAACGGCTTTTGTTTTAACAATTTTATTCATGAGTCGAATCTAAAAAGGCTAATTATGAGAAAATCGAGTCGGATTTTTAAACAAAAATAAAACATAATTTTGTTGAATATACATTTTTATGGCATAGCCATCACTTTGTGAGAGCAGACTCATTCATTACTAAAATTGTAAGGATATTCGCAAATCTTTTCTTCGGTTATAATCCCCTTAATCAAATTTGAAGGTGTAACATCAAATGCAGGTGTGTAAGTGTTAAATTTGTTAGGGATAATCTTTTGTCCATTTATATTGAATAGTTCTTCACTTTTTCTGTATTCAATTTTAATATCATTACCTGTTTTTATATTTTTATCAATTGTAGTTGTTGGAGCTGCAATATAAAACGGCACATTATGAAATGAACATAAGACGGCAAGATTATAAGTCCCTATCTTATTAGCAATATCACCGTTGGATGCAATTCTATCCGCGCCGACAATAACAATATCTATTTTACCTGCGCTAAAAAGAGATGCAGCAGATGAATCAGTTTGAACAGCAAACGGTATCCCCTCTTTCTCAAGTTCAAAAGCCGTTAACCTTGAACCTTGGAGCAACGGTCTGGTTTCATCTGCGTAAACAAATTCCACCAAATCTTTTTTATATGCCTGTTTAATAATGTTAAAAGCAGTGCCTTCGCCCCCTGTAGCTAATTTACCCGTGTTGCAATGTGTAAGTACGATAGATTTTTTATTGAATATTTTCAGACCGTTTTTTCCTATCGATTCACATTTTTTAACATCATCATTGTGAATATCAATTGCTTTGCTTAAAAGTAAATTATAAATATCATTTGAAGCATCGGAATTTTGATAAACATTTTTTAATTCGTTTAGCGAAAAGAATAAATTTACTGCCGTGGGTCTCGTGTTTTTTAATCTTTCAAAAGCTGATGCAAAAGTATTATTAATAGATTCTTTTTTTACATTTTTCGTCGCTAAAGCGAGTGCGTAAGCTGCTGCGATTCCAATTGCGGGAGCGCCCCTAATTTCTAATCTTTCAATAGCATTGGCAATTCTTTCGTAATCTGAAGTAGCGTGATAAATTTCCTCAAGCGGAAGTTTTGTCTGGTCTAAAAATATCAGCTCATCATTTTCAAATTTTAACGAAAAATATTCTTTAGAGTTCATCACATTTTGATAAATTTAAGAATTCTCTGTACCTGTCATTAACTCTTAAGTTACCAATATCCTCCAAACCTTTTGTGCTGAAATGCTCGACACAAAACGAAGCCATAGTACTGCCGTAAATTACCGCGCGTTTAATATTGTCTATGCTTAAGTCTTGTGTTTTGTGCAAGTACCCGATAAACCCTCCTGCAAAAGTATCGCCGGCTCCTGTCGGATCATAAATGGATTCCAACGGATAAGCCGGTGCTGAAAAAATAGTATCTTTTGAAATTAACAGGGCACCGTGCTCACCTTTTTTAATAATTAATATTTCGGGACCTAAATCTAATATATGTTTAGCTGCTTTAATTAGATTGGGTTCGTCTGCCAGCAATCTTGTTTCTGAATCATTAATGATAAGAATATTCACTCTCTTTAATAATTTCAAAAGCTCATCTTTTTGACCTTCAATCCAGTAATTCATAGTATCACAAACAACACACTTTGGGGCGATCATCTGGTTGAGCACTTTCATTTGCAACACAGGGTCAATATTACCCAAACAAATAAAACTTGCTTGCTGATATTTCCCGGGAACAACCGGATCAAAATTTTCAAACACGCCAAGTTCAGTGAGTAGTGTATCTCTAACGTTTAGGTCGTAATGATATTTTCCTGCCCACCGAAAAGTTTTTCCTCCTGCTATCACTTGCAGCCCTTCCAAATCAATGTTCTTTTCCTCAAGTAAATCTATATATTCTTTCGGGAAGTCTTCGCCTACAACACCTACTAAGTAAATGGGTGCAGTAAAATAACTTGCTGCCATTGAAATATAAGTGGCAGCACCACCCAAAGCATTTTCAATTTTATGAAAAGGTGTGCTTACATCATCCAAACCGAGAGAGCCTACTACAAGTAATCCCAAAATATTTCTCCATATTTTTAATAATCTAATTTGATAACATAATTAATAAGCCGTTAAAAAGTAATTTCCAACATATCTAAATAATCTTTCTTATTTAAATAATAATCTACTAAAACTCTTAAGGATTTTTTTTGCCCTTCCCAAGCAAATGATTCTTCAGCTTGGTCAGGTCTAACCCATTTATAATCACTATGTTCCCTGCTTAATTTAACATCTGAATTGTCAGCAACTTGTGCTGCAAATACAGGCACGTTGTAAATTGCATCCTCTTCCGATGAATAAAATGTATTAACATTTGGGATAACCCACAGCTTTTCTATTTTTAAATTAGTTTCTTCTTCTACTTCTCTTATTACAGTTTCGTATGCTTTTTCTTCCCGTTCAATTTTACCTGTTACCATTTGCCAAATACAGGGATATATTTCTCCCTCAGCACGTTTAAGTATGAGAAATTCCATATTAGAATTTCTTATTCTAAACACATGTACTTCTACTAATGAAGATTTATAATTCATAGATTTATCATATTTTAATTTTATCGATTTAAAAGAAAGCTCTAAATTCAGCACGGGCAGTGTGAACTGCTTTATCACCTGCTCGTAACCTGCCGATATAACTTAAACTTGTTTGAAGATTAGTGGCAATTCTATATTCAAAACTCACATCCCAAAAATAATTTTTACCAATCAATTTCCCCCCGGTAATTTCAAAAGGCAAAAAATTTCCGGCAGTATTACCAAGCAATTCATCTCTTCTAAAATTAACTCTAAATCTTCCCCTGCTTGCAAACGATAGAACCATTCTTATTGATTGTGAATTGAAATCTATAACTGTCGGCACTGTAGGATGTACGTCTGTACTTCTGCCTGCTTTTAATTTGAATCCTACTTCGATATTGTTTTCAGGTCTGTAGACAAAATCCGACGAAATACTATTACTTGTAATCTGTCTTCTCCTTGTTGAAGGAATATTGGAATCTAAAAATGCATTATCCTGTTTATTTACAAATTCTGTTTGGTTACTAATTTCTTTTACCAATCTCATTCTAAATCGAATACTTCTTTCTCTAATGTATGACCTAACAGGACCATCGCTGAATAGATTCAAATTTTTTGATTGAGTAAATCGAAATCTAAAAGAAAACACATAAGAATTTTCATTTATGAATATATCTTGCTGAATAAAATTTGAACCGCGTATTGTATTTTTAACATTCTGAAAAGACGAAAAATTTAATAGATAAATTTTCTTTAAATCTTCTTCACGACTTTTTTCTTCTACTCTCCAAAAAGTTTCTGTTGATATTGGTTTTAAGATTTTACCAATTATTGAATTTTTATTTATAAATTCTGAAAACCTTATTCTCCAATTAGTACTCATTTTTAGACTAATAACAGGGAATAATTTATCGGTCGGAGTTGTAATCTTAATATAATTTCCATCAAACAAAGCAGGTTCAAATTCATTTTCATCTTGAATTCCGTTTTTGTTCAAGTCTCCGATATAAATAAAGTTCCCTTTTCCTTTCTCTACTTTAACAAATATTTGCTGAAGTTTTGCGGACTTTTGAGTAGATACCTCGTAAAAGACATTTCCGGACAGAGCGTTCTTAAGCAATCTTACATTGGATACAGAGCGTATTAAAACAGTCTTGCTTTCTTTAAATCCTCTTAATGTAAAATCTTTTTCAAAAATTTTATTTCTTAAAACAACTGTTAAATGCGTATTTATTGTTCTATTTCCGCTGTAATCAATTTCATAAAATTGTCCCTTTGCATTTGCTTGTTGTAACAGCACCCCGGATATTGCTGCATATTCTTTCCTGAAAGTATATTTAAAAGATAATTTTAGACCCTTTATCTTTTCGTAAGATATATAAGGATCAAATTCATAATACTTAAGGCTACCGTCTAATAATGAATCTGAATTCAAATTAAATTCTTCTTTATTTTCAGCCAAATAATTTAGACCGGATGTTAGTCCGAAAACATTAAACTTGCTTTCCCCTTCCTGTCTTGTCCATTTAGATTTAAAATTTGTGTTTTCGGTTTTGACATAATCAATATTATAAAAGGCACTAATAGCTTTACCGTTATTATAACGAACGGTGTTTTTGTACCTATTTGATTTGAACAGCGTACCTTGTCTTAAGAAACCAAAGAATGAATTAATGACTAAATTTTTTAGAGGTAAATATGTAAGATTTAGTTCTCTCAAATTTTGATCTAAATTAGTTAGGGAAGTATTTAGATTATAATTTCTGTTAAACTCAATTGTATTTATTCTGTCAATAGGACTGTATCTTTTACTTACGAACCTGTCTTTATATGTCAGTCCTATTTCCCCAAGGTTTAAATTACCTAATATTATTTTTTGTGGAGAAATATTAAAATGTATATTTCTTGCCGAACCAAAATTATTATTATCATCCAAAGCAGAGAACCTGTTCCTATCAAAAACACTACCCGAGTACTCAAAACTAAGGTCGATTCCATCAATAGGTTTATAATTAATTATAAAATTCCCCACTTGATTTAACTGCGGCATAGGTAAAAATATTACAGGCAAGTATGTCCCCTTTCCAATTCCAACAAAGTTAAACACCCCTAAACTTTCACGTAAATAATCACCTTTACCCGAACCTTTAAAACTAAACGCAACGTTGTAAATTGAATTCGGATTACCCGGATTGTACCTGTAAATAGAAAAAGGGTTGTTGTTTATTAGCGTGTCCACTTTTTCATACCTGCCTTGTCTTATACCGTTGGAATCTTTTGGAGCAAGTGAAATACCCGATTTTGTCGCTTTATTGATATCGTCTCCTGCGTTTCTTAGTATAGATTTATCTGCATCTGTCAGTAAAATATCGATCGGTGCATTTTGATTATCGCCTTCTCGTATATACTGAAAATTAAGTTCAAGTTTATTGTTAAGTAATTTTGTTACACCACCTGCTCCAAAAAAATTTCTTGAATATCGTCTATCCGTATATTCAAAATCCACATTTATTCTACTGGCTGCGGTAATTAGTTTATTCGGAGTAAATGTTATTTGGGCATTACCGTATTCAATTACATAATCATTATGTTCGCCTCTCTTTTGCCGGATACCGTCTACATAAACTTTTTCTGTTCCGGCTATTATTATAATATCGCGTTTACTATTAATACCGGTTAACCTGTATGGACCTTGAACTCCATCCTGCCCATTAAAATAATTAGTGTTAAATTTTCCTTTTGAAGTTGCAAAAGAAACAAAACCGGCTGAAGTTTTATAATTGAACTCACCTTTTATTCCTTGTAATTTTCTATCTATTGAACCGAACTCACCTATTTTCCTTTTTATGAAATAGTCACCAAAAGTACCTTGAGCATTTGGATGTTTTATTAGAATAAAAACTTTATCAAGTTCTTCCAACCTTGCAGTATTGCCTTCCGGCTGAATGGGTGTGTTTTTATCTGTCAAGGCTGCAACCACTTCAATATCATTAGATAATCTTCCGGAAAGCTGTAATCTTAGTCCACTATTTAAAGAGAAATCTTTTGTTGTGCCGAAAGTAAACCCTCTCACAATAGTTCCGCTTTTTTGCATATTTCTTCCGAAAATAGATTCTTCAGTTAAAGGTGTTGATTCTTTAACAACATAACTTACACTGTCGCTTTTTGTCTTGTCTAACTTTCTTATTAGTGTTCTTTTTTTGTATTCTTTGTGTAAAGCCAATCTCAAGGATTTATATTCAACTATAAGTGTGTCATAATCTGAATAATGCAGCGAATCGGACAGGCTAAATATACCTTTTGAATAAGAGAAACTGTATTCATTTTTATTGAGTATTTTATTATCTAAATAAATGGTTTCAGTTGAAGGTATAACCGTTAAGCCTGATACTTTATATGAATTTTCATAATTGATTAATAATGTATCGACGTGTGTTATATATTTGAAGTTATTTTGTGCATAGTTATTCAATTGAAAAAGGAAAATAAATGCACAAATTATCTTTAGTTGTTTTAAGAATTTCAAAAGCAGATCAATTTAAAGTTTAACTTTAATCTAAAATTTGAGTTTTAATCTTGCAAGGACATAAATCAAGTAAATAAATACATCAAATTATAATTTAATTTATTTGACTTAATATTTATATTTGCACTGCTCACAAGAATCTACTATAGAAAATATGAATGATTTAATTCTAAAAATACAACAATCGGCAGATAAAAATATTTTATTTACTATGCATTCGGCTCAACAGTGTGTTAAGCAAAACAGAATGATATCACCTAATGAGATTCACAAAGTAATAAAAACTTGTGAGATCATTGAAGATTATCCTTTTGACACACGTGGACATACCTGTTTAATAAGCGGAAAAGGTAATGATAAAAGACCGATACATTTAGTTTGTTTTCCCACGGATAACTTTCTTCAGATAATTACTGCTTATTTACCTGAAGAAAAAAAATGGGATGATAATTCTAAAAACAGGGAAGATACATGGAATGTTTGAAATGTTACAATGATATGTTTATCGATTATATTGTTTTTAATATTGAACGAATCGATTATGATTTAGACATAAAAAAACTTCCTGCTTATGTTTGCTCTGCATGTAATGAAACATATATTGAAGAAGAAGAGATGAAAAAAATCTTTGAAACAATTAAAGAATTAGATAAAAGAATAGAGAAGCTAAAACTAAGAAAATAAAAACAATAACCACCCCACCCACAAAAGGCTATTGGCTCAAACTTGTTCCATACGCTTCGTTCAAAACTTTGGGTTCAGTATTGTTGGTTTTTGCCTTTGACATTATCTCTTGTGCAAATTCCATGTAAGCCTTTGCTCCCGACGAATTGCAATTAATTAGAACACCGGGTTTACCCAGGAATTCACTTTCACAAAGAGTTGTATTCCGGGGGATGACTGTATCAAAAATAAGATCACCATGATTCTCATGTATTTTTTCAAAAGTTATTTTCCATGCAATTGTATTTGGTTCGTACATTGTTAAGATAATTCCTTCTATTTTTAAACGAGAATTATAACGACATTTTATCCATTCGATATATTCAATCATTTTGTTGACGGAAGTTAAAGAAAACTTGCCTGCTTTCACCGGTAAAATAACCGAATCGGAACTAATTAATGAAATGGTTGTAAGCCCTTGTAAATATGGTGGACAATCAATTATGATATAATCATATAAAGATAATTGTTCTTCGTGTAAGATGTGGTTAAAGAGATAAAAATTATTAGTGATTTTGTGCAGCCTTTCTTCATCGGCAGGTAGAATCTTAGATGGTATTAAATCCAAATTGGGAAGATCGGTCTTATGAATTACTTCTCCAATTGCTCTTTTAAAACTCAACACATCAAAAATATTTCCAACAATATCTTTTTTATCAAAGCCGAAACAAATTGTGCTTGAGCCGGTTGCGTCAAAATCAATTAATAAAATTTTCTTTTCTGCTACTGCAAGGCTGGCAGCTAAATTAACTGCAGTAGTAGATTTACCAACGCCCCCCTTTGGAATAGCTATAGAAATAACTTTTGCCATAAGCAAATTCCTCAGGTTTAATATGTTAATAGAAAGGTCAACAAATATAAATATTCAATATTTACTCACTCAGTATTGCCTTCATCAAAATTTGAAAGGGAATAATAATATAAAAAATTGTTAATAATAAGTAAAGGAAATTTTTGAGATTTTTTTTTAGTTGACTTTTACCCTTGGGTCAGGGAATTATTGGGTGGCAAAAAAAAGGTCTATCTAACTTTGTAAAAAACAAAAGAAAACAATGTAAATAATTTTTACAATAAATAAAGATTAATTAACCGCAGAGGCAACGGAGAATGCGCAGAGTGAAAATAATGCTAATAATCTCTTGTGTTTACTTTGCGAACCCTTAGCGTTCTCTGCGGTTAACCTGCCGTTAAATCGTATTTTTTATAAGAACAAATAACCACAAATAGAAATTAAAGATTTATATAAATATTATTCTTCAGAATTATTCAATATTTTGCTTAATTAACTTTTGCCACCCTTTTACCCTGTGAGCCTTACCCTTCCGATTAATAAAAAATTCTATTCATATCTAAGAGCTTCAATTGGGTCAAGGTTGGAAGCTTTGTATGCAGGATATGTACCAAATATAACACCAATCAAAACACACAATGATAATCCGATACCAACCCAGTCATAAGGTATCGCGGTTTTAGCATTTAGAAAACTCCCGACAAAGTTCCCAAGTCCTACGCCAAAAACAATACCTATAAATCCACCAAAGAGACTCAAAATAATAGCTTCAATTAGAAATTGCATTAGTATATTTGTTTTGGTTGCTCCAACTGCCTTTCTTATTCCTATTTCTTTTGTCCTTTCCGTTACCGAAACAAGCATGATATTCATTATACCGATACCCGCTGCCAATAAAGCAATCAAAGAAATAACCATAGCACCAATTCTAACACCACCCGTAATGTTATTGATTTGTCCGATCAATGATTCATTACTAAATATATCAAAATCGTTAGCTTTTCCAGGCTCTACTTTTCTAATAGTTCTTAAATGCCCTATAGCATTTTGAATTGTCGCATCATAATCTTCTTTACTATTAGACATAATAGTTATTTCTACACTGCCTTTATTCTTTCCATAAAAAGATTGATAAGAAGTTATGGGAGTAATAATATAATTATCCATGCTCTGCCCAAAGAACTCAGGTTGTTTTTCAATTATGCCTATTATTCTAAGATTATGATTATCTACTTTTATTGTTTGACCGAGTGGGTCTATCCCCGCAAATAGTTTGGTCTGAACATCCTGACCCAGAAGACAAACATCCTTTGAATATTTAATATCATTTTTATTTATTGATCTTCCTTCACCTACAATAATATTTGATGTCTTCATAACACCTTCCGTGATACCGACAATATATATGTTAGGATTTGTTTTTTTGTTTTTGAATTGTATGACTCTCCCTCCCCTGATTTGTTGTGCACCCATATATTTAGCTGTTTTCAGCATACTTTGAAGTCTGTAAAAATCATCTAAAGTTATGTCCTTTCTGTTCCTGTATTTTCTCCTGGCTCGATGTCCACCTATTTGAATTGCAGGATATTTTTGAATTTGAAATGTATTTTTACTAAGGAAGGAAACACCACTTTGGATTGTACCCTGCATCATTGTTATTATTGTCATAATCACAATAATTGAGAATACACCAACAGCTATACCAAAAATAGTTAACCCCGCTCTTAATTTATTACTTTTAATAGAATGGAGTGAAACTGAAAAGGATTCTGAAATTAACAATGTAACTCCTCAGATAATTATATCAATTTAATTATTTATGTAATAATACAATTAATATAAAAAAAACTATCTTAAGTTTTATACTTTTTTATATAAGAGGTAAAAACAGGTTTATTCGTATCGCAAGGCTTCAATCGGATCTAAATTAGAAGCTTTGTAAGCCGGATATGTACCAAATACAATTCCTATAAAAACACATAAAGACAAACCGATTACTACCCAATTATAAGGTATTGCACTCTTTGCATTTAGGAAACTACCCGCAAAGTTTCCTAAACCAACCCCTAATATAATACCGAGAAAACCTCCTATAAGACTTAGTACTACAGCCTCTAATAAAAACTGTGTCAATATATTAGACCTTTTGGCACCCACTGCTTTTCTAATACCAATCTCTCTTGTCCTTTCAGTTACCGAAACTAACATAATATTCATAATACCAACACCGGCTGCAAGTAATGCAATAATAGATATAACCAATGCACCTATTTTAATTCCCGATGTCATTACACCTACTTGTTGAATTAATGACTCATTACTAAAAATATCAAAATCATTATCTTCACCGGGTTTTACCTTTCTAATTGTACGCATATAACCTATAGCTGATTGAATCACTGATTCAAAATTCTCTTTACTTTTTGTCATAACCATGATATTTACACTATAGCTTCTTTTTCCGAAGAGGGTCTGGAACGTTGAAATTGGCATTACAACCCTATTATCCCTACTACTACCGAACATTTGAGGGCTTTTTTCCAAAACTCCAATTACCCTTAACGGATAATTTTGAACACGTATAACCTGCCCCACCGGATTTATATTAGGAAATAATTTCTCAACTATATCATTACCTATTAAACCAACATTATTGGAGCGGTCTACATCTTGTTGATTTATATTTCTGCCGTACGCAACTTTCCAATCATTAGTTTTAATTCCACCAACTGTTTCTCCTGCGATTTGAATATTGGGGTTTGTTGATAAGTTTCTATACTTGATAACCTTACCCATTTGCCATTGCTCAGCACCTATATATTGTGCACCTTTTAACAATTTTTTTAATCTATAAAAATCTTCAAGTGTAATATCTTTACGGTTTCTAAATTTTCTTCTTGCGGCGTGTCCACCGGTTTGTATTGCAGGAAATTTTTGTATTTGGAATGTATTCTGACTTAATTGTGACATACCATTATTTATACTGGTTTGAAGCATAGTAATAATAGTCATTATTACTATTATAGAAAAAATACCGACAACAACACCCAAAATTGTTAAGCCTGCTCTAAGCTTGTTATTTTTTAGTGAGGATAAAGAAACAGAGAATATTTTTGATAGATTCATTATTCATACCTCAGGGCTGTTACCGGGTCCATCTTAGCGGCAGTATATGCCGGAGCAAATCCCGCAAGGACCCCTGTAATTAATGAAATTACAATTGCTATTACCACGGCACTGTATTGAACAGAAGTAGGCAAAAATTGATTAATTACCATACTAAGCATTATTGCTAAAAGTAAACCGATTAAACCACCGAACAAACAAATAGCAGTAGATTCTAAAATAAACTGACCCAAGATTGTCCTTTTTTTAGCACCTATTGCCTTCCTTAAACCGATTTCTTTTGTCCTTTCTTTAACCGAAACAAACATGATATTCATAATTCCAATTGCACCTACAAATAATGCTAAACCAGTAATAAATAATCCTGCAATTTGTATTACACCAACTACATTATTATAGTTCTTCATTAAACCTTCTTGTTGATTAACTGCAAAGTCATCTTCTTGACTATACTTCAGCCCTCTTATTTTTCGCATTACACCGATTGCCTCTTCCTTTGTATCCGCAAGCATTGCCGGATTTTGAGCACGAACATTTATTGTAATAGAACCTCTCGATCTATTAAGAAAATATTTAAATATTGTTCCTATCGGTATAAACGCCTGATTATCAGGATTAAAGCTTCCTAGAATGAAACTTCCCTGTTCGTCTAAAATGCCTATTACTTTAAAGTTTTTATTTCCAATTTTAATTTTTTTATCCAATGCATTACCGCGAGGAAATAAATTTTTTGCAACCGCACTACCGAGTACAACTACATCTCTCGCTGATTTACTTTCAGTTTGAGAAAAAAATCTACCGGTGTTGAAAGTAAAATTAGTTGTTGCTACATAATCTGAAGTTGAACCGACAAGGATTACACCTTCTACATTATTATCACCGTATTTTATTGTCTTCCTTGCTCTAAGAACAGGTGCAGAAGCTTTTGGTAATTTTGCTAGATCTTTAAACCTATCATAGTCATCCATAGTTAGATTTCTCCTGTTTCGCATCTTCCAGAAATCTCTATTACCAAACCATGCAAATTTATCTATATATAAAACATCAGAGCCTAAAGCACTTATACCCTTTTGAAAAGCGACATCTATGCCTTTAATTGCTGTTGTCATTAAAACTACAGATGTTATACCAATAACAATACCAAGCATAGTAAGTAATGATCGTATCTTATTTGATTTAAGTGCACGAAGTGCAATAAACAATCCCTCTTTCATTTCAAACAAAAAATCTCTCATTACCAACCTATGTTATTAATTTTTTTAAAAATTAAAGATTCAATTCCCCAAAACTTTTTTAGTATTCGAGCTAAATCTTTTTTCAACTATTTCATCGGAATCAATTAATCCATCCCTTAATCTTATAATCCGTACAGCGTGTTCTGCAATATATCCTTCGTGAGTTACTAAAATAATTGTGTTGCCTTTCTCGTGCAGTTCATTAAACAAAGTCATTATTTCTTCACCTGTTTTAGAATCAAGATTACCTGTCGGTTCGTCAGCCAACACAATAGAAGGATTAGAGACCAAAGCCCTGGCAATAGCAACTCTTTGTCTCTGTCCACCGGAAAGTTCATTAGGCTTATGGTGGATCCTATCGGCTAAGCCAACATCAACAAGTGCTTTTTCTGCCCTTTCTTTTCTTTCTTGTGCCGAAATACCGGCATAAATTAGAGGCAGTTCAACATTGTGCAGTGCATCTGATCTTGCTAAAAGATTAAATGTTTGAAAAACAAACCCAATTTCCTGGTTCCTTATTTTTGCAAGTTCATTGTCTGACATTTCGCTGACATTTTTACCGGTAAATTCATAAATACCGGAAGTTGGTGTATCAAGGCAACCTAACATATTCATCAATGTTGATTTACCTGAACCCGAGGGACCCATTATAGCGACATACTCGTTCTTATCAATATTTAAAGAAACATCAGCTAAAGCGTGTACTTCTTGAGTACCTAAATGATATATTTTTGCTATATGTTCAATTTTAATTATGTTCATTTGTTATTCCGTTATTTTTAGTTTTCTCGCATACCTTTTTTACGTTTTTTCTCAACTCTAACAGTTGAACCTTTTTTCAGTTCACGAGAAATTGCACGATAACTTCCGGTAACCACCTCTTGATTTTCCTTCAAACCGGATTTTATTTGTATATAATTATCATCGCTTATTCCTGTTTTAACTTTGGCAATATCTGCCTTTCCGTCTTTAACTACAAAAACTATTTCCTGAAGCTTCGGTTGAGATTTATTTTCTTTTTTAACAACGAGTACTTTATCTTTCTTTTTCTTTTTGTCCTTTTTGCCGTTGGCTAATTCTGATGCATTTCTTGCCGTTACACTCTGCAACGGAACACTTAAAACATCCTTGATAGTTTCAGTTTCGATTTTTGCAGTGCTGGACATTCCCGGTCGAATGTTTTTATCAACATCAATTAATTTAATTCTTACTTCAAAATTAACAACCTGGTCTTGTGTACCGAATCCCGCTGTTTTGGCAGTATTACCAATTTTAGTTACTACACCTCTGAAAACTCTGTCTCCGAAGGCATCAATTTCAATCCTTGCGGTATCACCAACTGATATTAGAACTACATCATTTTCATCTACTTCTACTGTAGCCTCCATATTGTTAAGGTCGGAAACAGTCATAATATTTGTACCTTGACTAAATCCACTTCCAAGTACTCTTTCACCAAGCTCTACATTTAACTGACTAATTGTACCATCCATCGGAGCATAAATTGATGTTTTAGAAAGTTTATCGTCTGCTTCTTTTACAGATGCCCTACTTTGTAATACTGCTGCTTCTTGAGCTCTAATTGCAGCTTTTTGTGATAAGAAATTACTTTTTGCTACTTCCAATTCAGCATTACTTGCCAGCCCTTTTGCGTGTAATTCTTTAACTCTATCGTAAGCAGCTTTAACTCTATCAAGTTCAGCGTTGCGCATTGATAAAGTTGCTTTGGAAGATTGTAAAACAGCATCTGCTCTTTCTTTTTGTGCTCTATATGCCTTAGCTTGAATCTGAATTAATAAATCCCCTTTCTTGACAACATCACCTTCTTCTACAGGAAGTTTCACAATTTCCCCTGTAATTACAGGAGTAATAACTACTTTAAATTCAGGATTTATAGTACCGGTAGCAGTTACAGTTTGTGTAATATCTCTCTTAGCAACTTTTTCAATTTGTACTGCAATTATATTTTCTTTACTTCCACCTAAAAGTGCAATTAAGACCAATGCAATCACTAATATGCCTAGCCCTCCGAAAATAAATAATTTTTTCTTTGATTTTTTTTGTTTCCCGTTAGCCATTAGTTATTCTCCTTAAATTAATCTTTTTCATACTTTTTATAATTTAAAACACCGAGGTAGTATTTTAATTGTTTACTTAGTCTTATATATTCAAACTGAGCAGTTATAAAATTTGTTCTTGCAGTTGTATAATTTGAACTTGCAACAAGTACATTCAGTAACGTGCCGGAACCAAGAGTATATCTTTCTTGTTGAATTTTCCTGGTTTCTTCTGCAGCTTTAACATTTCTTTTATTTACCTGTAAACTTTTTTCCGCTGCTCTTAAATCGAGATAGGTCTTTTGAATATTCAACTTTATTTTCCTTTCCAAATCGCTTAACTCAATTTCTTTATTCTGCGCAGTTACTTCTGCAAATTGCACATTATTTGAAACTCTAAATCCTGAAAAAATCGGAATACTTAATGATAACCCTATGAAGTATGTCCTTGAATCTAAAAATTTGCTCAATTTATTAGCCCTTAAATTGTAAGAAAATGAATTACTTAAGGTTGGGAAATGCCCTGCCTTTGCAATAGTAATTCCGTTGGCTGCACTTTCTAATTTTAGTTGTGCACTTTGGTAATCTGTTCTTACATTTAATGCTTTAGAAACTAACTGCGATATATTATCATAATCTATTTTTAATCTTTCATTAAGGGTAGCCTTTTCCTCAGTAGTAAGCTCATCCGAAAATTTATAATCTTCAAGTATGTTTAATGCTAAATAATTTAAAAGATTACTTTTAGCAGTTTCAAAATTGTTTTGGGCTTTAATTAATGCTAACTCTGAATTACCGGTCTTAACTTGTTGAGCATAAACATCTGCCAGAGTTACAGAGCCAAGTTTATTGCTTTCGGTAACTTTTTCCAGATTCCTTTTATTCCATTTTAAGTCATCTTTTCTAACTTGAAGTAAATGTTTGGTAATAATAACATTATAATATAGAGAGATGGTCTGAAATACAATATCTTGCTTTAATCTTTTAAGGTCTAATCTTGCAGCATTTAAATCATTTTTGCTTTTAGAGAGAGTAGCAAAATTAGACAGCCCATCGAACAACGTTAATCTTGCCGATACGTTTCCTCTGTAGTTTCTGGCTTCGCTTGTAGAAGGAGGTATAGGTATTACAGTTCCGCCAATGTTAATTGTTCCACCGGCATCTTCGGACCTGTTCCAACTCCAATTAGTCCCTGCTGAAACTAAGGGTAAGAAATTACCGATTGCTGCTTTCACACCGGATTCAGTAACTTCTAAATTATTCTTTGATTTTTGTAAAATGGTATTCCTATTTAAAGCAATTGTTATTGCTTTATCCAAGCTTAAAGACTTTTGCGCATAACTTGCAGATATAAATGTTACTGCAAAAAGTATACTGAGAATGGTTCTCATTATTTTCTCCAAAATTTGGTTTAAAAAATCTACGTAATTAGATTACACATTAGACATGGTTTTATTCAATGATGTTACATAACTACGAATATATTTTCTTAATACTATAATCTTATTTTTAACCGTAACAAATCTATTACAATTCAATAATCATGACATTTTTAATTTACAAACGGTTTAATTCTTATTTGTGCGGTTAATTATCGTTTAGAAAAACAAAAATAAAACAGCTATAAATAAAAAGATATCAATACAGGTTATTTTTATTCAAAATATTTAACTAATTTTAAATATCTTTTAGAAAATAAAAAAGAGATGAGTAGTAAATTTATTTCTAATTCATAAGACTGTTTATAAAATTTTAGGAGACAAAAAATGAAAGAAAAAAGTATAGAATTATTAAATAAAGCTGTTGCAGACGAATTGTCCGCTGTTCATCAATATATGTATTTCCATTTTCTTTGTGATGATCAAAGTTATGATCTACTTGCCGGTTTATTTAAAAGAACTGCAATAGATGAAATGATGCATATTGAAAGACTTTCAGAAAGGATATTATTTCTTAAAGGAGAAATTGATTTAAGAGCTGCTGAAGAAGTTAAAAAGATTCATAAGGTTGACGGAATGTTAAAATTAGCAGCCGATATGGAAGTTGAAAGTGCCCGTGATTATAATTTGTGGGCAAATGAATGTTCTGCAAATGCCGATTCTGTTTCTAAACAATTATTTGAAAGCCTTGTTGTTGATGAAGAAAGACATTTCGATCAATATGATACCGAACTTGAAAATCTTAATAAATTTGGAGATCGTTATTTAGCACTTCAATCAATTGAAAGAAGTAAAGGTAGAGAATCTAATACTGCAGTATAATTATGTAAATAATTTTAGAACTTGCTGAATGCTTGGAAGTAAAATCTATTTTTTAAGTGTTAGGGAGTCTTGAAATGAAAACAATAAATTTCATCAAATATTTTGCTCTAATATTTTGTCTGACTTTTGTAGTAACAGTTATTGTTACATATTTATATAGTTTAATTGTACACGGAGATGGAATAATTGATTGGGCGGTTTCATTTAGGATCGGTATAATTTTGGGAATAATTTTGCCAATTGTTAAAATATTAGATAAAAATAAAGACTAAGTATTTTCTAAAAATTTATCCTTTATTTTAAGAAGGTAATCATAAGCTTCATCATAATCGTTTGCGATTATACCGTCTAAAATAGCTTCTTCAATTACTTTTTTAATTTCGCCCACTTTTTTTGACGGTTTAAGATTACATACTTTCATAATTTCTTCTCCTCTTACCGGGGACTGGAAAGCACGCAATTTGTCTTTTTCTTGAACTTCAAGAACTTTCTTCATTACCCGGTCGTAATTGGCAAGATATTTTGAAACCTTTTGAGGATTTTTACTCGTAATATCCGCACGACAGAGAGTTATCAAATCATTAAGGTCTTCATCTGCTTCAACAATAAATCTTCTTATCGCTGAATCAGTAACTTCATCTTTTGCCAAAGCTATTGGTCTTAAATGCAGCCGTACTAACTTTTTTATATAATTTAATTTTGATAAAGGAAGTTTGAGATTGTGAAAAATTTGATTCATCATCCTTGCACCAATCTCTTCGTGTCCGTGGAAAGTCCAGCCTGTTCCCTCCACAAATTTCTTTGTTTGTGGTTTTGCAATATCGTGAACTAAAGCTGCAAATCTCAACCAAACATCTTCAGTGTTTTCTGAGATATTATCAACAACAGTGCAAGTATGTAAAAAAACTTCTTTGTGATGAAAATCTTTTCTCTGCTCAACACCTTCTAATTTGGATATTTGCGGAAAAACAACCGACATCACCTCGGATTTTTGAAGTAGCTTAAGACCAATTGAAGGCTTGGAAGAAGACAAAATTTTCAAGAATTCATCCGTTATTCTTTCCTGGGAAACAATTTTTAGTCTTTCTTTATTTAGCCTCGCAGCTTCAATGATTTTCTCATCGACATCAAAACCAAGTGTGGCGGCAAATCTGAATGCCCGCATTATCCTTAAAGGATCATCGTCAAATGTTTCATTTGGGTTTAGAGGAGTTTTGATAATTTTGTTTTCTATGTCTTGCAAACCGTTATATGTGTCAATCAATTCGCCGAAATTATTTTGATTTAAGGAAACGGCAAGTGTATTTATAGTAAAATCCCGTCTTGCAATGTCCTCTTCAAATGTACCGTTGATTACTTTAGGATTTCTGCTTTCTTTATTGTAAGATTCTTTCCTTGAATTAACAAATTCAAGTTTTAAATCATTAAACATAAATTGAGCGGTACCGAAATTTTTATAAATATTTATATTATTTACATTTAATTTTTCGGCAAATTTTTCTACAAAATTGTTCTCCTTACCTACAATCAAAAAATCGATTTCATCTTTTTGCCTTTTAAGAAAGATATCTCTTACAAATCCTCCGACAATGTATAACTCCACACCAACTTCGCCGGCAATTTTAGAAGCTGTGTTTAAAAAATCGTAATGCTCTATATCTTTTATTAAGTTCACTAAATATTTTGGGATTAAATAAGAATATCCGTTAGCTAACGGATGATCGAAATCTATAAAACAAATTTAAGTTAAAACAGCAAAGAGAACAAATAAAAAGATTGGAGAAGATTTTTTGCTAATACAAGTTTACTACAATTTCGCTTCGGTTTTGTTTTAGCTATTGTAAATTGTCCGTAGGACTCTTACCGAGATGTGCTTCCGTCTTCGTATACTACGCCGGACAGGTCCGCAGTTCGGTTGTGTTTGTTTATTCCTTATCTATGGACTTCGTCCATAGCTATTATAAATTAAACTGCTTCGCAGTTTACGGAAATTTGAATTGAAGAAAGATTTCTCCCGTTGGTCGAAATGACAGAGTAATTATGGAATGACAGTCTATTAGTTGTCATATCGAAGGAGTCTTCGACTGAGATATCTTTTCTGTTTGAATTGGAGTGAAAGATTTTAGTGAAAGATTTCTCCTTCCAGTCGAAATGACATTCTTACTTTTCTTTGTCATATCGAAGGAGTCTTCGACTGAGATATCTTTTCCTTTGAATTGGAAAGTAAGATTTCTCCCACGTTTACCTTCAAAATCTTTTTTTATTTCGACGTTTTGAAAAAATGTGGGTTTATAATCGCACTATAATTATCAGACATCCAATTTATTTTATTGAGATTATACTTTATAAGTTTGTTGTTAAATTGACCGTTACTTATCCTTGCTGCTTTCTCAATCATAATTTTTGCATTTACAAAATCAAAATTATCCAGCATATACATTGATAAGATATTAAGAGTGTAACTATCTTTTAAATTCGCTGCGGTCTCATCATTTATAAAATTTTTCATAAATAATTTATATTCAAGATCAATAATTTTTGAAAGCCTGACCGCCACAGGTAAAATTATATCGGCATTGTTTTTATTGATTAACTTTAGCATCAATACTAATTTGTCGGTTGGTGAACCATTCAGATAAAGGTTTAATTGATCAGGGGTATTCAATAGAAATAGTCTTAATTCAGACAGGTGTTCCAACCAAATATTTGGTTTCTCAATAATTATTTCTTTATAAAGAGAATCTGCCTGTAGTGTTTTTTTACTTAGCGAATATAGATCGGCTAACTTAAATTGTAGATTGTAATAGTAAGATGTATTAATAAAATCTTTTAATTTGTTCTCAATTTTATTTAATCCTTTAAGAGTATTATTCAATTCTTTTGAAACCTCGGCATAACCAATTAGGGCATAATAGTTATTTGTTTTACTTAATATCTCGGAATATATTTCAGATGAATTTTTCAAATTGTGATTTCCAAATTCTATTGCCGCATCCTTTAACCTATCTGAAACATATCGTGGACAAACCTTTTGAAATATTGTCCGTCTTCCAAAATAATAATTAGCTTTTGAGCTGTCCCCTTTTGTATTAATAGTTGCCAGGTAACTATAATATTTGTTTGTTACATCTTTTAATTGTGAATTGTAAATTTTAGAAAAATCTGTATCCTTATAAAACAATTTAAACTTGGATATCCCGTAATTATCGATTAAATATTTAGAAAAAGAACCGGCGTAAATGTATGAAAGCGATGAAGTCTGTCCGAAGAAACTTACTCCGTTAAAAAGATTGCTGATATTAATCTTGTAACCGTTTTCCAAAGCGAGTGATGCCATATAATCAATGGGATGCCCATCATAATACGGAGAACCCGCAACGGCAGTTCCTTCAATCAATGATGGATTTAACCCGTCTGCAACTTTAAATATACCGGTACCGAAAGATGCTGAAATTATATGTGCAATCTCGTGTTCCAATGTTTTATTATAACTGTCTTTTGTAGTATAAATCTGATATAGCCAGGGTTTAGCAACATCGGCATTTGCTGATCCGAATAGTCTTCCCTTTTCACTGTTATTATTGAAGATAAACGACTCTATCTTTTTATTTACTTTCACGTTAAAATATTTACTGAGCCTTGAATAATAATATTCGTGATACAGTGTTATGATTTTAATTTCACTTTCTTCAATTTCACCCGGATAATGAATTATAAAATGTTCGGTAACAACTCTTTTATTTAAGTGTTTTTCCAAACTGCTTTTGGTTGTAGAAAGACCAAGGAAAGGGGAAATCAAAATAAAGATCAAAGCCATCTTCTGCGGGTGCATCATACTCGCAATAATAATTGGAATATTCCCGGCAAACTTGGGGTCTACTTTCATATATAGCACAGTGACCACTGGAAATTAAATGCGTACAGGTGTTTTCTATTAACAGAAACCAACCATCAGTATCTTTATAAACGCGTATATTTTCGTGGGAAATTTGCCAAAGTAAAAAATCGAAGTCCGCTTTAGAACGTGGCGAATCAATTTGTTGTGTCGTATACGTGCAGCATTTGGACGACACACAAAAGCCGCATTTATTTCCAGTTGTCAGCATGATAAGCAAGTTTGGGGTCAAAGCAAGTTTGGGGTCAAATCTAGTAATATATAGTATATCACCGCTGGCGATGGAATTATATATTATTTGACATCCTAAGGAATGGTAAAAACTGATAGACATCTGCCGATAAGGAATGGGCACGTAATAACTTCCCGTTTTGGCGCTCATATTTAGCTTGTATTTGTTCGTTCTGATTGCCTACAGGGAAGTAGGCAAGGGGCGTGAGCAGGACGCGGAAGCTTTGAGCAAAAGCGCAGGAATAGTGACTCTTATTTCGAGGTTTTGAGATTGAAGAACGGGCAAAGACG